>Ga0326727_10000222_pt1 | contig 243895 bp, 205 predicted proteins | sample MB2enrmetagenome_FD_207643 | JGI IMG/M metagenome (GOLD analysis project Ga0326727, IMG submission 207643) | Lab enriched peat soil microbial communities from McLean, Ithaca, NY, United States - MB29MY | ecosystem: Environmental > Terrestrial > Soil > Wetlands > Peat | place: USA: New York...
AGAGAGATTCAGGCCGGTGCATTTCTGCTGCGCGAGTTGGGGCAGGTTGAATGCCTCGGAGGTGCCTCCCATGATGGGACCTGAGCCTCCGCTGCCGGGACGCGTGTCCACCAGGCGGCAAGGCGTCACACTGTTGAGCTGCGCTTTGGTCGCCCCGCCAATCACTGAAACGGTGTTGTCAAGAAGGTTGGGAACGTAAATTGTATTGGTGACAGAGTTGACAGTACTGGCGTTCGGCTGATCGCCCACCGCAATCGGGAAGGTCGTGTTGGTTGCGCCGTCAACTACGTAGACGGTTTGACCAGGCAACTGCCCGGAGTTGAAATTTTCGCATGGTATGTAAATCTGATTGGTGACCGTGTTCACCTCCACGTCGCCAGCTATTTGTGGACTGGCACAAGCGGACAGTGGGGTAGCAGAAAGTGTCGTTCCATTGATCACCGTGGCATTACTCGTGCAGTCGGAACATTCATTGGCCACGTAGATGTTGTCAGTGACTGGATTAACAGCGATCCACACCGGGACGTTCCCGGCGGAGGCGGTCTGCGTGTTCAGCGTCGCCCCGTCAATCACCGTCACCGTTCCGCCGCTTTGACACGATGGATCGTTGCCACAGACATTGCTGGCGTAGATCTGATTAGTGGTCGAATCGACTGCTATGTCATAGCTGGTAAATCCTGTGTTTACGCTCTGCGTGCCGAGGGTGGTCCCATTGATTACTGTTACCGAGCCGCCGCACCCGCCGCACATACTGTCATTAACGGCGTAAATCATGTTGGTCGCGGTGTTTACCGCGACGTCAAGCGTAGCGCAGCCGGCGGTTACGCTTTGGGTAGCGAGCGTGCTCCCATTAATGACGGTGACCGTACTGTTACACGTTGAGCAATTGGGCCAACCACCGCCGGCGCACGCATTGGCTACATAGATTTGATTGGTGACGGGATTGACTGCCATACCGTGGAGATTGAGGCCGGGGGCATAACCAACAGTCACGGTTTGGGTCTGAAGCGTGGCGCCGTTGATGACGGTCACGGTGCCGGGACTCTGGCAAGTGGGATCGTTGCCGCACACATTGGCCACATATGCCGTATTCGTCGTGGGGTTCACGACGGTGTCCGCCGGACTGTACCCTACATTGACGGTACCTACGATGCTATTGCTGTTGCCGTCGATCACCGTCACCGTTCCTTGGGTAGCACATGGGTATGAGTAGCATTGACCATTGACCGTATAAATCTGATTGGTACTTGTGTTGATGGCTACAACAACGGGATAGCTTCCGACAGCTAGTGTCGCGGTCGTTACCTGGGCGACGACCGGCAGCGATGTTATGGTGAGAACAACGACGGCCAACAAACGAAGCAGCGTACGCATATATCCTCCCAAGCGGTTCTTGAGCAGACTGCTTTTCCACAAAATGTTTGTTCCTTTGCTGCCAGCCATTGCGTCAGGAGAGCGAATGACGCGTGCGGTAACCCGACAGCCTATGCACTGTCTGTGGCTGTGCGCGGGATCATAGCATTAGTTTGCGTTATTGCAATAGTTTTTTGGGGCAGACGCTGAATGCCCAAGCCTTTCGGCGAACCGACAGTTTGAACTACAAGTTCATAACTGCCCCACCCTTTCTAGCCTGCTCTTTGCGCCAAAAGGGGGCATGATGCTGACTCGTGGCGGCGTTCCTCCGTCGGCGTGGTTGTCCCGTTCACGAAGCTTGGCAGCCGGAGTAAGGCTCAGCGAAAGATTTACTTGACACAAAATCCAATCAGGACTACTTGTGCTTAACCCTGCTGGAAAGGCGTCTGGACGGCGGCAATTAGGGACGGGGTCACTGGGACCGGAACGTCATCTTCAACCCGCGCGGCAAGAGCAAGAAGTCGCGTCGATATGTGCCTCTGACCGAGCGGGTGAAGGCGGCGCTGCTGGCCTATAAGGGAGACCGTAACGAGGGATGGGTGTTTCCCTCAGAGACGTCGAAGTCGGGACATATCACCGACCGCGAAGTTTCGAAGCAGTCGCGGGAGGCGAAGCAGCTGGCCGGGCTTCCTGAATCGGTGGATCTGTACTGTGCGCGTCATCGCTTCGGAACCGATGTAAGCGAGACGACCAGCAACGTGATGGCGGTGATGGATGTGCTGGGGCACCAGAAATCTGACACCTCGCGCATCTATATCCATCCCGAGTTGCAGCAGATCCGTGAGGCGATCAACAAGAGGAATCAGGCTTTACAGTAAGAATTGCCACAAAATTGCCACAATGGGTGCAAACAGGCGTTGGAGAATGTGAGCTAAATCGAATGGAATGAAGTGGTAGCGCTACCGGGAATCGAACCCGGGTTTGAAGATTGAGAATCTTCCGTCCTAACCCCTAGACGATAGCGCCACGGCAGGAAAGACCTTTGCATTATAACAAATCGCCAACATTGACGAGGGCTTGCACGCGTGTAGTCGTTCTGCGTCAAACGATCATCGCCGCCGATAATATTGAATCATTGCTGATGTTGAGATTGTATTTGCTCATCATTTTCAAATGTTGCTCTTGACAACACGTTAGGTTAGTCTAGCGCATCCTCATTAGTAGTTTCGCAATGAGACGATTGACTGCGATCTTCGTTGTGTTTATCGCGCTGCTCATTCCAGGAGCAGTTCGCGCGCAACAGACGCAATCTGCACCAACTTCCACTCCCCAGACTTCCCAACCGAAGCCGGCGACTTCGCCAGATTCCTCCGCAACGCAGGGCAATCCCGATGCTCGGGTATGGGTCAATACCAAGAGCGGCGTGTATCACTGCCCCGGCACACATTGGTATGGAGCCACCAAGGCCGGCGAGTACATGAAACAATCCGAAGCCCAACAGAAAGGCTTTCGTCCGGCCTACCATCGCCCCTGCAAGTAACAGAATCTATTAGGTTTACGGCCAATATCTTCAAAGCTGAAATAATTCTGGCTCTGTGTTGACAACTTATATTCCCCGTAGCACAATCTTATTTGTAGGCGAACAAAAAGCGAAATAACAGTCCTCTCTTGTGCCGCTTCGCCCGCCCTGAGGTCTTATGTCATCGGTTGCTGCTCTGCCCACGATATCGGTTCGAAGACCCGCTTCCAGCCTGCGCGCTCACATCGAATCGTCGCTCGGCGAGCGGCTTTCTTCCACCTTGCTGCTTCGCGAGCGCGCCACTCGACTTACCGTCCCGATCGGAATTGCACCCCTAGATTTGCTCACCGGAGGTCTGCCCCGCGGAGCGCTTAGCGAGATTACCGGGCCGCCTTCTTCAGGACGCACGGGCGTAATGCTGTCGGCGCTTGCCGGCGCCACTCAACGGCAGGAAGTATGCGCGCTGGTAGACGCCAGCGACAGCTTTGATCCTGCGTCGGCGGCCACTGCCGGCGTCAATTTGGAGCGACTGTTGTGGGTGCGCTGCAGTCAACCAGCAAACGTCAAGCGCAATGCTATTGGCATGAAGTACAGTTCGCCTGGTTTCGCATTTAGCAGTGTCCTGGAACAGGTCTTGAAAATCGCCGACCTGCTTTTGCAGAGCGGCGGTTTCGGCATGGTGGTACTTGATCTTGGTGACGTTCCTATGGAAAGTGCCCGTCGTGTGCCACTTGCTTCGTGGTTCCGCTTTCGTCGAGCAGTCGAGCCGACGGCGACTGTACTGCTGTTGATTGAACAGGAGGCCTGCGCAAAGACCTGTGCGTCGCTGGTTTTGCGATTGCAGTCCGAAACAATTTTCGTATCGAATCCCGACGCTTTTGATCGATCTCAATACGATCTCAGATTTGTATCCCACAATGTGGGATATGTGAATTCCGCTGTGAGCATTTCAAGAAGCAGTTCTGTCGGCCATGCATCGCTGTTACGCGGAATGAGTTTTCGCGCCGAGATGGTGCGCTCCTGGACACAGCGAAAGCCACCGCAATCGGTCGGCACTCACTTTGAAATGCGTACTGCACTGTGAAACTTGCGGTTGGCGGATCCGATGTTTGCCTGTATTTACATTCCCGATTTTCCGGTGGAAGCCATTGTTCGCGCCGAGCCCTTGCTGCGCGAACATGCCGTCGCTGTTTTGGAAGGCAAGCCGCCATTGGTGCGGGTGATTGCTCTAAATGAAAAAGCTCGCCAACTGGGGATGGAAATCGGAATGACCAAGCTGCAGGCCGCGGTTTTTTCCCGGAACCCATCCCCCACAAATGATTCAACCGGCTTGGCGGTTTTGCGCCAACGTTCCTGCGAACAGGAACTCTCGGCGCGCGCTGCTCTCCTCGACGTTGCTCATGCTTTTACGCCGCGCGTGGAAGACACTGCTCCTGACACTCTGCTGCTCGATCTCGTCGGATTGGATCGACTCTATGGTGCGCCCGCCAAAATGGCCAGTGATCTGGCAGCACGCCTGATAACTGTCGGGATAGAAGCGAATATTGCCATCGCCGCAAATCCGGATGCAGCCATGCATGCAGCCCGTGGATTCAGCGGAACTACGATCATTCCCGCTGGAAGTGAAGCGCAACGTTTAGGCGTGCTGCCCTTGCAGGTCTTGCTGGATGCGTTCGAGATTTCTCCGCAGAAAAAAATCAGCGGCGAGGCGCCGCGGAGGCAAGAAAAGAAGTTGCGCGAACAGATTTTGGATACTCTGGAGCGATGGGGAGTCCGCGATTTTCGCACCTTGGCGCTGTTGCCGGAGCACGCCCTGGCTTCGCGATTGGGTGAAAGAGGAACGCAATTGCGGCGACTGGCTCGCGGCGAAGGCATGCGCACGCTGGTTTTGTGTGCGCCACCAGCGCAGTTCGAGGAAGCGCTGGAACTGGAATCGCCGGTTGAGACCATTGAGTCCTTATCTTTCGTTTTGCACCGCCTGCTGGAGCAGTTGTGCGCTCGACTAGAAGCAAGGTCTCTTGCCACACATGAGTTGCGCCTGCGTTTGCAGCTGGAAAGGCGTGTGGCGGATGAAGAAACCATTACTATAGACGAACTCAAGCCCCCCTACCCCCACAATGTGGCACACAAGCCAATATTTGAACGCACCCTGCGCTTGCCGGTTTCCATGCGCGATTCCAAAGTATTTTTGAAGCTGCTGCAACTGGAACTGGCGGCACATCCCCCTGGTGCTCCTGTCATAAGACTTTGGATTACGGCCGAACCGGCTCCTCCGCGGACGGCCCAGCGTGGTCTGTTTCTACCCGTGACTCCTGAACCAGAACGGCTGGAGATTACTTTGGCTCGTATCAGCTCGATTGTTGGCGAGCGGCGGGCGGGTATTGCTCGGTTACTCGACAGCCATCGGCGAGAAAGTTTTTGCGTCGACCGTTTTGCTCTTATGGCAAGTGGCATTCCCCACATTTCTAGTCCCACATTGTCAGACGCCAACAACCACATTCCCCTGGCCCTGAGAATTCTCCGGCCCGCGCAGCCGCTCCACGTCGACTTGTCGGCAGGACGTCCCGATACTCTTATCTCAGAAAAGCAAACCGAAAAAACAAAAATACAAGGAAAGGTTTTGTGGTCTGCAGGTCCGTGGCGATCGTCGGGCGATTGGTGGACCGAGAAGATGAAACAGGATATCGCAGCCAGGGAGCCATCGGGGCCCTGGGATCGCGAAGAATGGGACATTGCGCTGACCGTGACGAATCTCGACCAGGAAAACAAAGATGACATCGGGGTTGCGCTGTACCGCATTTATCGTGATGTGGCGACTGGCAACTGGTTTGCCGACGCCATTTATGACTGAAGACTAGCAATTAGCAAAACCAACTGGCTACTGGCTACTGGCAGCTGATGTACATCGAACTTCATGCTCGCTCCGCATTCAGCTTTCTGGAAGGAGCTTCCGTTCCAGAGGAACTGGCCGAGGTCTGTGCTCAGCATCAGGTGCCCGCGATGGCATTGCTTGACCGGGATGGCGTCTATGGCGCGCCGCGTTTCCATCTCGCAGCAAAGAAGTTGAAAATCAAGGCTCATATTGGAGCTGAGGTTACTTCTCTATTAGTCTACGCGAGCACGTCGTCAAATCTTCCTCGTCTGCCACTGCTCTGCGCTTCCCGTGAGGGCTACCAGAATCTATGCCGCCTTATCACTCGTACAAAGCTGCGCGCGCCCAAATATCCAATTAATCTGCCACAGAGTGGGACTCTTACAGACAAAGACAAACTTATTCAGTCGCAAGCAACTGCTACTCTCACTGATCTTGCCGAGCACGCTGATGGACTGATTTGTCTGACTGGTGGCGATGAAGGTCCGCTGGCTCAAGCATTACAAGCCGGTGGCGTGCAGGCCGGCCGACAGCTATTAGAGCAACTGATCGTTCTTTACGGTCAGGGAAATGTTTATGTCGAATTGCAGCGACACTATAACCGCGCCCGGGAGGCTCGCAATCAAGCGGCGATTGAACTGGCGCACGCATTGCATTTGCCGTTGCTGGCTACGCAGGGCGCGCAGTATGCCAAGCCGGAAGAGCGTCAAATCCTGGATGCTTTTACTTGTATTCGTAACCATTGCACGCTTGATACCGCCGGATGCCTGCTGGCGCGCAACAGCGAACGCTATCTCAAGTCGCCGAATGAGATGCTGCGACTCTTCGCCGACCTGCCTGAAGCTACAGCCAACACTGTCGAACTGTCTTCGCGTCTCGGATTCTCGCTGAACGATCTGGGTTATGAATTTCCTCGCTATCCGGTATCGGAGGGCGAAACGATGGACTCCGTTCTGCGAGTGCGCACCATGGAAGGCGCTCGCGATCGTTATCTGCGTCCGGGGCAAGGTGAGTTGTGGCGACGCGCACAACGGCAAATCGAGCGCGAGTTGGCGCTGATCGAACATCTGAAACTGGCCGGCTACTTCCTGATCGTGTGGGACATTGTTCGCTATTGTCGCGAGCAGGGCATCCTGGTGCAGGGACGCGGCTCGGCAGCCAATAGCGCTGTTTGCTATTCGCTCGGCATTACCGCAGTCGACCCTGTCGGCATGGATCTGCTCTTCGAACGCTTTCTATCCGAGGAGCGCGGCGAGTGGCCCGACATCGATCTCGATCTGCCTAGCGGTGACCAGCGCGAGCGCGCCATCCAGTACGTTTATCAGCGCTACGGCAAGCTGGGTGCGGCGATGACGGCCAACGTCATCACCTATCGCGGGCGCTCGGCTGCGCGCGAAGTCGGTAAGGCGCTCAGCTTCGATGGCGAGACCCTCGATCGCCTCGCCGGCCTGGTAAGTTCGTGGGAGTACAAAGATCCCGGCGACACGCTGGAGCGCCAGTTTCGTGATGCCGGATTCGATCTGCGTCATCCCCGTATTCGCAAGTTCTTCGAACTTTGTGTTGCCGTACAGGATCTACCGCGTCACTTGGGACAGCACTCCGGCGGAATGGTCATTTGCCAGGGGCAGCTGGACTCCATTGTTCCGCTCGAGCCGGCCACCATGCCGGGCCGCGTGGTGGTGCAGTGGGACAAGGAAGATTGCGCCGATATGGGCATCGTCAAGGTTGATTTGCTGGGCCTCGGCATGATGGCTGTGCTGGAAGATTCCCTCACGCTGATCCGCGAGCATTACCGCGAGGAGGTTGATCTGGCGAAGCTGCCGGCGGATGATCCCACAGTGTATGACACGCTACAGAAAGCCGATACCGTTGGCATGTTCCAGATCGAGAGCCGGGCGCAAATGTCGTGCCTGCCGCGGCTGCATCCGACGCACTTCTACGACATTGTGGTACAAGTCGCCATTATCCGGCCGGGGCCGATTGTAGGACAGATGGTCAATCCTTTCCTGATGCGACGGCAGGGAAAACAGGCGGTCGAATATCCACACCCGTCTCTGGAGCCGGTACTGGCGCGCACTTTAGGGGTGCCACTTTTTCAGGAACAACTGCTGCGCATGGCGATGATCACTGCGGGCTTCAGCGGCGGCGAAGCGGAAGAATTGCGGCGCGCCTTTGGCTTCAAACGCAGCGAGCGGCGCATGCGCGATATCGAGGTTAAATTGCGTGAAGGCATGCAGCGCAACGGCATTCCAGCAGCATCGCAGGAGCAAATCCTCCGCTCGATCACATCATTCGCGTTATATGGATTTCCGGAATCGCATGCCGCCAGCTTTGCGCTGATCGCCTATGCCAGCGCATGGCTCAAGTGCCATTATCTGGCGGCATTCACCGCTGCTCTGCTGAACAATCAGCCGATGGGTTTCTACCATCCTTCCACCATCGTGAAAGATGCGCAGCGGCACGGGCTCCGAGTGAAGCCAGTGGATATCGCCTGCTCAGACTGGCTGTGCACCCTGGAATTGGATAAAAGTACCACAATGTGGGACAGCAAGTCCTCCGCTCTTCGCATGGGCTTCCGATATGCCAAGGGATTACGAGAAGATACTGCCATGGCCATCTTGCGCGAGCGCGGCAAGCGACCATTCGAATCAGTCGCCGATCTTGCACATCGTGTTCCGGAGTTGCGTCGCAATGAACTGGTGCTACTGGCTTCGATTGGAGCGCTTAATTCGATCGGGAACGAAAAGCAGATCCCTCACGGGCTAAAGCCCGTTCGTGATGACAACCATACTAATTCTCGCAGGGTCGCCTCAGTGGTGCGCCCGTCGGACCGTCTCCGCCTGCATCGCCGCGACGCGTTGTGGCAGGTGGAGCGCGCGGCACGATTTGCCGGTCCACTGCTGGAAGGGATTCCGCAAGACGATGAGACTTCGCCACTGGCAGCAATGACGCCGGAAGAACGACTGGTAGCCGATTTTCACGGCACAGGACTTACCGTGGGGCCGCATCCGATGGCGTATCGTCGCGCTGATTTGCGCCGAGCAGGCGTGCTTTCAGCGCTGGATTTGACCCGAGTCCCTAATGGCCGGCATGTTCGAACCGCGGGATGCATCATCGCGCGCCAGAGGCCGGGAACGGCAAAAGGATTTGTCTTTCTTAGCCTCGAAGATGAGACCGGCATCAGCAATGCCATCATTTCACCAGACATTCTCGAGCAGAACCGCATTCTGATCCTGTCAGAGAAGTTCGTATTATTGGAAGGCGCCTTGCAAAATCAAGAAGGCGTAATTTCCGTCAAAGTAAGTCGAGTCGCTCCCATGCGAGAATCCTACCCCGCCGACACCGTCGACGTCACCGACGCCGACGTGCGCTCGCACGACTTTCATTGACAACCTGCTAACTGCGCCGCTTACCCCGCCTGCTGATCATGCGGTTTAGGCAGAAATCCCACATTGCGAGACTAAGCCCCTGCCCCCTTTCCATATCCTTTCACTGCCCGCTCTATACCAGGAGCGGCGTTGGCCAGATCCTGCGGGTTCATAGCCGGCCGGAGAGTCAACCTCGCATTGAAAGCCAGGAACCATGGTTCAGCGATTGCCGGCAGCTGCGACGATTCCTTCATGTCGAAGAAAATGTAACCCGTTCGCTCGCCATTGTCCTCGGCGAAGTACGCTGCTTCTGGTTTCAGGTCATCAAGAATTCGCTGAATCGTACTTCCCAGACTGCCGTTACGCACTGCGGCGTTGCCAGCTTCTACAGGGATAGAGACTTTCAGCATCATGCGCATGTGAATTGCCCTCCTCAGGCGGCCACGATTCTACACCTCTCTCCTCCTCGCACCCGACGCCAATATCCTGGTGGATCCTTGCGACCTGATTTATGGAACTCCGCGTCGCTGCTTTGCGTTTAACTGTGTTGTAATCTTTGATTGCTCTCCGAGCACCCGGCAAATCTGCCTTAAAACGCATTGCAAAGGAGCGTCTGCTTGAATCGTCTTCGTCGTCTTGGTATCTGTGTACTTCTCCTTTCCTCGTCCATCCTGATCGCCCAAACCCCGCCCGCTGCCGAATCCGGCAAGTTTCGCCTACACAAGTTCGAGCAGCCCATTGGCGAGGAGTCGTACACCATCACGCCTGACGGCAAGACGCTCACGTTGAAAACGGATTTCAAGTTCACCGACCGCGGCACGGCCGTCCCGCTGACGGCAACGCTGCGCACGTCGGAAAGCTATGTTCCCCAGAGCTTCGTTATCAGCGGAAAAACCTCGCGCATGTCGGCGATCGAAACCGAGGTGACGATCAGCGGCGGAAGCGCGACAATCCGCCAGGGCAAGGAGACGCGGACTGTCCCCGTGCCGCAGACGTTCTTCACCATCTCCGGCTACGCGCCGGTTGCGGTACAGATGGAGATGATGCGCTACTGGCGCGCGCACGGGCAGCCGGCGCAGATGGACACGCTGCCCATTGGCGCGGTGAGAATTCAGGATCGTGGCTCAGAGGCGATGCAGATCAGCGGGCACGATGTTCAGCTGGAGCGCTACACGGTGCAGGGACTGATCTGGGGAATGGAAACGCTGTGGATGGACAGCAGTAACAACCTCGCCGCGCTGATTTCGACCGATGCGGAATTCGATCACTTCGAAGCCGTGCGTGATGACTACGAATCTGCGCTAGCGAACTTCGTTGCCAGCGCAGCGCATGACGAAATGGCCGCGCTCACCGAGATGAGCCAGAAGATGCCGGGACGGCGCATAGGCACGTTTGCGTTTGTCGGCGCTACGTTGATTGATGGCACGGGCAAGCCTCCGATCCCGAATGCAACGGTTGTAACCAGTAACGGCAAAATTGTCGCGGCCGGGCCGAGCGCGAGCGTGCAGATTCCCGCCGACGCGCAGCGCATTGATGTCCGCGGCAAGTACGTTATCCCGGGCTTGTGGGACATGCATGCGCACTACGAACAGGTGGAGTGGGGACCGATCTATCTTGCCGCGGGCGTAACCACGGTGCGCGATGTGGGCAACGAATACGACTTTATCACCCAGGTTCGCGATGCGGTGAACAGCGGCAAGGCACTGGGACCGCATATGCTGCTGGCGGGAATCGTGGACGGCGACAGTCCGATGGCGATTGGCATCACGCGCGTGAATTCGCCGGCCGACGCGGAGAAGTGGGTGACGCGCTACCACGATTCCGGATTTCAGCAGATCAAGATTTACAGCTGGGTCAAATCGGAGAACGTGAAGGCGATCTGCACCGAGGCGCACAAGCTTGGCATGACGGTCACCGGCCACATCCCGAACGGGATAAACGCCTACGAAGGCGTGGAAGACGGCATGGATATGATCAATCACATCCACTACATCGCCGATCTTCTATTGCCGAAAGATTTCGATCCGAGCAAGGTGAAAGGGCTGGAAAGACTTAAGATACTCGCTTCTGCCGACATCAACTCCGAGCAGGGCAAGCAGGCGGTCGCGTTTTTCAAGCAGCACGGAACCGTCATCGATCCGACGATGGCGCTGTTCGAGATGATGACTCGCGCGGCCAGTGAGCCGGCGACGCAGATGGAGCCCGGTATCGCGCGCGTGGCGCCCGAGCTGCGGGAACAACTGGTCAGCGGCGGGATGCCTCCGGAAGCGGCTCCCTATGGGCAGAAGATCGCGCAACAGGACCTGGCGATCATCGGAGCGCTGCATCGCGCGGGAGTACCGATCATCGCCGGAACCGACCAGGCGGTGCCGGGCTTTTCGCTCTATCGCGAAATCGAACTCTATGTAAAGGCGGGCTTCACGCCCATGGAAGCGCTGCAAGCGGCTACCATTGTGCCGGCACGTGCGATGAAAGTTGATGCCGACAGCGGCAGCGTGGAGGTTGGCAAACGCGCCGACTTGGATGTGCTTGACGCGAACCCGCTGGACGATATCCACAACATTCGCAGCGTTCGTACCGTGGTCGCGAATGGCGTGATTTACGATCCCGCGCCGCTATGGGAGAGCGTCGGGTTTAGCGCACACTAGCCGGCAGATTCGCTCTCTGGCACGTTGGACGTGACCAGGTAGTGCTTGGCTTTTTCCTGCAGCAACTTGGTTAGCGGCACGCTCTTGCCGGATTCGAGGCTCGCCTGGACGGCGACGCTATCGCAGGTGGCAACCATTTTGCCCGATTCATCGTTGTACATCTGGTGGAGAAAGCGGAAATATTTCTCGCCGACGGCGAGGAAGCCGCTCTTGATCTCGACCAGTTCGCCACCGCGCAGCTCTTCGAGGAACTGAAAATTCTGGCGGACGATGGCGACGCGCAGGTTTTGCTGCTTCATCGACCCGGGCGTCATCCCAATGGCGTGTAGCAAGAACCACGTTGCCTGATCGAAGCGCGAGACGTACATGCGCGAATTCATGTGGCTGGCAAAGTCGTATTCGGAAGCCAGGACCGCGCCCTTAAATGTGTTAACCCACTCAGCCATGAAATGCCGCCTTTCGATAATCGCGTTTCGCTTTTCGCTCCTCGCTATTCGCCCTTAGCTTGATTCCTATTGAACTACCGCATTGATCGGAGCCGGCCTTTTGTGGGCCCGCCGAGCCATGGGATCTGCGGTTCGGGCAACCTTAAAAACAAACTCCGCCATACACTGCACCGTCTTCTCCGGCTGATCACGATGTGGCGAGTGCTTGCAGTCCGGCAGCATCATGACCTCCGTCTGGCGCGCCTGCGCTGCGATCGCGTCCACCTGTGCGCGCGTTCCGTATTCATCGTCCTCGCCCTGAATGCAGAGCACAGGACAGCGAATCGTCGCGAGATATTCTTCAATGTTCCAGCTGCGGAAATTCGGATCGAGCCAGACATCATTCCAGCCCCAGAACGTCTCGTCGACATGCGCGTGGTAGCGCGAGAGCTTCTGCCGCAGGTCGGTCGTTTCGAAGTTTAGCTTCGCCTGCGTGATACTGGTGACACTGAGATCCTCAACAAAAACATGCGGCGCCTCAAGGATCAACGCCCGCGGACGATCCGGATATCTTCCCGCGAAGATGATGGAGATCGATCCTCCATCGCTGTGACCAAGCAGAATAGGTCGGTCAATTGCCAACTTGTCCAGCAACTCCGGCAAAACCACCTCGCCTTCGCGATGCATGAAGTTGACGGGACGCTTCTCTATCAGCTTGTCGGAGTTACCGAGTCCGTACCGCGAATAAACCAATACGCAGCCGCCTGTTCGGGCGGCCAACCGGGCAGGGAAATCCTTCCACAACGCGATGGAACCCAGGCCTTCGTGCAACATGACAATCACCGGCTGGTCGGAACGCTCGCGCCCAATCCAGAGCGTCTCCAGTCGCTTGCCGTCAACGGTAACTTCACCGCGATTACTGGTCGTGCTCACCGGTTCGGCATCTCCTCTCGTCAAATAACTATGCCAACTTCGATTCACGTCTCGCCAGAATATATCTCTGCAATTTGCCGGTTGCGGTCTTCGGCAACTCCGTCATGAACTCGATGTATCGAGGGTATTTGTAGGGCGCCAGGCGCGTCTTCACAAAATCCTGCAGCTCCTGCCGCATGGCATCGCCTGCCGGCACACCTTCCTTCAGCACGATAAACGCCTTTGGCTTGACCAGGTCATTTTCGTCGTTGGCCGCGACCACAGCCGCTTCCAGCACTGCGTCATGGGCGATCAGGGCCGACTCCACTTCCATCGGCGACACCCAGAGGCCGCTGACCTTCATCATGTCATCGCTGCGGCCGCAGTGGATCAGATAACCATCGCTATCCTGCCGGTATTTGTCGCCGGTTCGCATCCATTCGCCGAGAAACGTCGACCGCGTCTTCTCGCGATTGTTCCAGTAGTATGCCGCGGTCGTTGGGCCACTGACTTGCAACTCGCCAATCTCTCCGGGCGCGACTTCGGCGCCGTCGTCATCGACCAACCGTACGCGATAGCCCGGCACCGGTACGCCCGAAGTTCCATATCGCACGGCGCCGGGACGATTGGCGACAAAACAGTGCAGCATCTCAGTTGAACCAATGCCGTCGATGATTTCAACGCCGGTATGCTCCGTCCACGCTCGCCCCACGGGTTCCGGCAAAGCTTCACCGGCTGAACCACAGATCCGCAACGCATGTTCTCCTCGCGCCGGCAGATCAGGCGAAGCGAGCAAAGAACTGAACAGCGTTGGCACACCGAAGAAGACGGTGGGCCGCTGCTCGCGAAGAATCCGGTTTACCTCCGGCGGTTTCGGACGTCCCGCAAACAGAATCGACGTCGCACCCACGGCAAGCGAGAACGTCAGTGCATTCCCCAGTCCGTAGGCAAAGAACAGCTTCGCCGCCGAGTAGATGCGGTCATCGGCGCGAATTCCGAGCACGCCTTGCCCATACAACTCAGCCGTCTTCACCAGGCTGGTGTGCACATGGACAGCACCCTTTGGCCGCCCGGTCGATCCCGACGAGTACAACCAGAAGCATGCGTCATCGGGCCGGGTCGGATACGCCTCGCACGCGGATGAAGCCGATGCCATGAGCCGGGAAAGCTCGGGATAGCCAGCATGGCTATTGCCCGCAACCACGATACTTCCCTGCCAGCCGCTGATCTGCGCAGCCTCGAGCATCACCGGCAGGCGCGCCTCTGAGACAATGGCGGCCCGCGCGCGGCTGTCGCTCAACACATATGCATAATCGCCGGCCGACCACATGGTGTTGATCGGGACGGGAATGATGCCGGTCTTGATCGCGCCCAGGAAGCACGCCGGAAAATCGATGCTGTCGTAAAGACACAACAGCACGCGCTGTTCCGGTTGGAGACCGAGTTCGCGGAGCACGTTGGCGCAACGGTTGACGCACTCCGCCAACTCGGAGCAGGAGTGCGAGCCGCTTTCGTCAATCACCGCGATCCGACGCGCGCGATCGGATGTCAGGTTGCGCTCAACCAGATCGACGGCTGCGTTGTAATACGAAAACTCCACGTTGCGGCTCGTTGTGAATTACTCGTGCGGATCGACTGCTTGCTCGCTCAATGCGGCCAACGTCGGACCTGCTCCCTGGACGGCAACCCGCTGATGATAGAACCATAGCCCATGCAATCCGCCTAACTCTTCGCCGCCACCGGCGCGTCCCGGTCCACCGTGCATGCAAGAAGGCAGCACGATACCGTGCCCGGTGTGGCTTTCGCGAATCGACGGATCCACCAGCAGGAGGCGGCCGTGGGTCGTCGCCAAAGCGGCTCCGGCTTCGGCGAGGAAGTTCGTATCGCCGCTGAAGACCGAGGCGGCCAGCGATCCGCCGCCGCGCCGGGCCAGCGCGAACGCATCATCTTTATCGCGATACGAAACAACGGTTGCCACAGGTCCAAAGACCTCGATTTCGTGGATGACATCGTCATTACCTTTTTCACGAGCGCGCAGCAGCGTGGGAGGAACGAATGCGCCATGCTCGGTATCGGCATCGAGCGGAGAAAAGTTGTCGGGCTCATAGGCGACATCAGCCCGAGTGTTCAGCTGAGCGATGCCTTCTCCGATGGATTTGCGCTGCGCCATATTGACGACCGGCCCCATGCTAACAAGGGCATTGGCAGGATCGCCGACAACCGTCATCTTCAGCTGCGCGGAGATGGCGTCAATCGCGGCCTGCTCGTGATAGTCGGGGACCAGGACGCGGCGAATCGCCGTACACTTCTGGCCGGTCTTGGAAGTCATTTCGCGCACGACTTCGCGAGCGAAGAAGCCAAACTCCAGGGAATCAGGCTGCACATCCGGGCCGAGCAGAGCGGCGTTCAAGCTGTCAGCCTCAATATTGACGCGAATGTTCTGACGGCGAATGCGGGGATGTTGGCGGATGCTTTCGCCGGTATCGGCAGAACCGGTGAAGGCGACGACGTCGCCTAATTGCAGATGATCGAGCAGATCATTGGGCGAGCCGCAGAGGATGGACAACGCTCCGGGAGGTAGAACGCCGGCATCGATAACCGCGTTGACCATCTCCTGGGCGAGCCACGCGGTCGAGGTCGCCGGCTTTGAGAGCACGGGAACTCCCGCGAGCAGGCTGACGGCGGCCTTTTCCCACAGTCCCCACGCGGGGAAGTTGAAGGCGTTGATGTGGACGGCAACTCCGTCGAGTGGTACGCCAACGTGCAGACCCTGGAAATTCTGATCGCGCGCCAGACGGCTGGGAGAGCCGTCGCGCAACATGCGCGCATCCCCAAGCTTGGCGCCGATCTTGGCAAAGTACTTCAGGGTGCCGATCGAGCCGTCGATGTCGATCATGGCATCAGCTTTGGTGTTGCCGGAATTCTTCCGCGCGATGTCAAACCACTCCTCGCGACGGGCAGCGAGCACGTCGGCAATTTTGTTCAGCAACTCCACGCGCTGCGCGTAGGTCAGCTTGCGCAATTCCCCGCCTCCCACATTGCGGGAGTACGACAATGCGGTACTTAGATCCAGACCCTTCGAACTTGCCGATGCGACGATGTCCCCGGTTGTGGGATTAACCAGCTGTGCATCTTCCCCGACGCCTGCCTGCCACTTCCCGCCAAGGTAGCTTTGCAGCGCCTTGGCATCCGATCGAACGCGATTCTCTACTGTTGTTGCCATGATTTATGCGATCTCCAATGAAAGCCGATTCAAGCCTGCTTGAGCGGCGCCAGGTATTGTTCGACCCAGGGTACGACCCATTGTGCCGCCAACTCCTCGGGCAATGTGCCAGAACTAGCGTCGTGCATGAGGATGTCGCCCGCACGTTTGGCACCGAGTTCGGTGAGTAACTGATCGAAACGCTTGCCGCCTTGGCAGTAGGTATCTTTGTATGTGGTATCGCCGAGGGCGATGACGTTGTAAGTAATGGCGCTCAGGTCGGGACGTTCGATTTCCAGGCTGTTGAACAACGCCTGAGCATTGTCGGGAACGTCGCCGGCGCCATAAGTAGAAGTGCAGATCAGAAACGTGCCGCCGTTGGCGAAAACGCTGGCGTCCAGATTGTCCATCACCTGAATGGTGGCCGCGTGGCCGGCGGATTGTAGCGCCTGCTCCATTTCCTGCGCGACCATCTCCGCCGTGCCGGTCATGGTGCCCACCAGGATTGTGATATCTACACCCACGCGAACGCCGTCCTCACCTGCGCACTATTATACGTGCTCGTTGTGGAAGTATAATGCATCCACCGTGGGTCGGAAGCGCGACATAGTGCATGTAGAAGAAAGCGAGCGGCCGGAGATGCTGGCCGAGGCGCAGCGCTCGCCAGACAAGGAAGTGGGTGCGGCGGAAGCCGACTACCTCACTCTGCTGGGCGAGCGGGTGCGCGAAACACGCGCCCGCCGTGGCATGACGCGCAAGTTGCTGGCGCGGGATTCGGGAGTTTCCGAGCGCTACCTGGCGCAGCTGGAAACGGGACAGGGGAACATTTCGATTTTGCTGTTGCGGCAAATTGCCAAGGCGCTGGACATTCCGGTGGAAGCGCTGGTACTGCAAGGTCCCGAGCCGCCAGTGGATCTGGTCCACACCACCGAATTTCTGCGGCGGTTGCCCGCGGCGGAGCTGGCGGAAGCGCGCCGGCTGCTGGTTCAGCATTTTGGCGGGGTCGACCTGGAGGCGCGGCGCGGACGGATCGCGCTCATCGGACTGCGTGGGGCAGGAAAATCCACGCTGGGAGCCATGTTGGCAGATCAGATGGAAATCCCATTTCTCGAACTGGATCGGCTGATCGAGCAGGAAAGCGGTGTGAGTCTGAGCGCCATCTTCGATCTTTACGGGCAGAGTGGATTTCGCCGGCTGGAGCGGCGCTGCCTGGATCAGGTGATCGAGCGACATCCTCGCTTCGTGCTCGCCACCGGCGGCAGCCTGGTTTCGGAGCCGGCGACGTTCGAGCGACTGCTGACGATGTGCTTCACGGTATGGCTCAAGGCAACGCCGGAGGAGCACATGCAACGCGTGATCGCGCAGGGCGACATGCGGCCGATGGCCGACAATCGCGAGTCGATGTCGGATCTGAGACGTATTCTGGAAGTGCGTGAGCCCTTGTACCGAAAGGCCGATGTTACGGTCGATACCAGTGCTGTCTCGCTGGAAGAGGCCGTTGATCTGCTTGATCGTACAATTCGCGAGGGTAAATCTGCATAATACTACCTATACGCAGTTGCCTGAAATGCACTATAATGCATCTATAACCGTGGGGTTGTGACCGCAGTCCTTGCGTTCTTCTGAGGAGAGTTCACCTGCATGCCTGAAGTGAAAGAGGCGGAGCTTGTCACCTTTGACGTTGCTCCCGGAGAGTACCGCCATTGGCGGCTGACCATCGATGGCCGCGTTGCAACGCTGGCGATGAACGTTAACGAAGACGCGGGGCTGCGTCCCGGCTACAAACTTAAGCTCAACTCGTACGACCTCGGTGTCGACATCGAGCTGCACAACGTCCTGCAGAGCATTCGCTTCGAGCATCCGGAAGTTGCCTGCGTGGTGCTGACCAGCGCGCGCGAACGCATGTTCTGCGCCGGCGCCAACATCTACATGCTCGGCACCTCGACGCACGCCTGGAAGGTGAACTTCTGCAAGTTCACCAACGAGACACGCAATGGGATGGAAGACTCCAGCCGTCACGATGGGTTGAAATTTCTCGCTGCGTTAAATGGCACGACGGCCGGCGGCGGATACGAGCTCGCTCTGGCGTGCGATGAGATCGTGCTGATCGACGACCGCTCCAGCGCGGTCAGTTTGCCGGAGGTTCCACTACTCGGCGTTCTGCCAGGAACCGGCGGCCTGACGCGTGTGGTCGACAAGCGCAAAGTGCGGCGCGATCTGGCGGACATGTTCTGCACCAACCCTGATGGCGTAAAAGGCGAGCGCGCGAAAGAGTGGGGACTGGTGGATGACATCGCCGTGCCTGCAAAGTTCCCCGAAGTCGTGCGCGGCCGCGCCGAAAAGCTGGTAGCTACATCGACGCGCACGGCGAGCGCGAAGGGAATCAAGTTGGGGCCAGTGAAGCGCACGGTCGACGACAAAGGCTATCACTACAAATACGTCGACGTGATCTTTGATCGCACGGCGCGGACCGCAACGATTACCGTACGCGCGCCCGAAGGAAATCAACCCAAGTCGGTCGATGAAATCCATGCTGCCGGTGATCAATGGTGGCCGCTGGCGATGGTGCGCGAACTCGACGACGCCATCCTGATGATGCGGGTCAACGAGCTTGAGCTGGGGCTGTTGCTGCTGAAGACTACAGGGGATCCGGCGACGGTGCTGGCTTCTGACGCGATGATGCTAGAGCACCAAAATGATTGGCTGGTGCGTGAGACGATTGGAATGCTGCGCCGCACCCTGGCGCGGCTGGATGTTTCCTCGCGCAGCATATACGCCATCATCGAGCCGGGTTCGTGCTTCGCCGGTGTGCTGTTTGAACTGGCGCTGGCGGCTGATCGCAGCTACATGCTGGCTCTGCCGGAAGAGGACGAGTCGGCAAAGATCGCGCTCGACGATTTCAATTTCGGCCTGCTGCCTGCGGTGAATGATCGCAGCCGGCTGGAGACGCGTTTCAGCGCTGACGCGAAGGATATGGCTGGGGCTGTAGAAGCCAAGGGCAAGCCGCTGGGACCGGAAGAGGCGATGTCGCTCGGTCTGATAACGGTTGCGCCCGACGATCTCGACTGGGAAGACGAGCTTCGAATCGCTATCGAAGAGCGCTCCAGTCTTTCGCCGGATGCGCTGACCGGCATGGAAGCGAGCTTGCGTTTTCCTGGCGATGAGACGACGGAGACGAAAGTCTTCGCGCGTCTTTCGGCGTGGCAAAACTGGGTATTCATTCGGCCAAACTCGACCGGCGAGAACGGAGCGCTGAAGCTGTTTGGAACCGGCAAGAAGGCGCGGTTTACGTGGGAGAGGGTGTAGGGCAGAAGCGCTTTGCGCTCTTCGCTATTCGCTTTTCGCTTTTCGGCAAATAGCGGCGTTGGGAATCTGGCGAACAGCGAAAGGCGAAGAGCGAACCAGGAGTCTTCATATGTCAATGAATTATCAAGACCGCATTCCTAATAACGTCGATCTCGGCTCCAACCGCACGCTGCAGCGCGCGCTGGAGCACTGGCAGCCGGAGTTTTTGAACTGGTGGCAGGAGCTGGGACCCAGAGACTTTCAGGTCGCCGATGTTTATCTGCGAACGGCGACGTCGGTCGACGCCAAGGGCTGGGCGACCTACGGCTTCGTGCGCATGCCCGAGTATCGCTGGGGCATCTTCCTCGCCGACCGCAATCCCGATCGCAAGATCGGCTTCGGTGACAGCTATGGGCAGGAGGTCTGGCAGCAGATTCCCGGCGAGTATCGCGCTACGCTACGCCGCCTGATCGTGACGCAAGGTGACACGGAGCCTGCGTCCGTCGAGCAGCAACGCATGCTGGGACACACCGCGCCGTCGCTGTACGACCTGCGCAATCTTTTCCAGGTGAATGTGGAAGAGGGTCGCCATCTGTGGGCGATGGTCTATTTGCTGCATGCCTACTTCGGGCGCGACGGCCGCGAGGAAGCGGAGGAACTGCTGGAGCGCCACTCCGGCGACGCCGACAAGCCGCGCATTCTGGGTACGTTCAACGAGCCCATCCGCGACTGGCTAAGCTTCTTCATGTTCACCTACTTCACCGATCGCGATGGCAAGTTCCAGTTGAAGTCGCTGGCCGAGTCGAGCTTCGATCCGCTGGCGCGTACCTGTTCCTTCATGCTGACGGAAGAGGCGCATCACATGTTTGTTGGCGACACCGGCATCAGCCGCGTCATCAAACGCACGCTGGAGGTGATGAAGGAACTGGGCAGCGACGATCCGGAGGCGATTCGCAAGGCCGGTGCGGTTGACTTGCAGACGCTGCAAAAATACCTGAACTTCTGGTTCAGCTCGTCGCTCGATCTGTTCGGCTCAGAGAGTTCGTCCAATGCGGCGTCCTATTTTGCGAATGGGCTGAAGGGCCGCCCGGACGAAGGGCGCTATGAAGATCACATCGCCGCCGATCAGATGTTCACCCTGGAGATGCCCGATGGACACGGCGCTACGAAAAGCGAACAGATTCCGATGCGCAATGCGATGAACGAGGTGACGCGCGGCTCGTACGTGAAAGATTGTGACTTGGGCGTGACGCGCTGGAACCGGCTCATTGAGAAAGCCGGCTACTCGTTCCGACTGGCGCTGCCCTCGACGCGCTTCCGCCGCAATATCGGGACATGGGCGGGCGTACCGACCGACCCGACCGGCAAGCCGATCGCACAGGAGGAATTCAGCGCACGCATCGGGGGCTGGTTGCCGAGCGAGGGCGATCGGGCCTACATCATGAGCCTGATGCACGGCGTGCACGAGCATGGCAAGATGGCGGCGTGGATTGCGCCGCCGGACCGCGGCATCAACAACAATCCGGTCGATTATGAATACGTGAAGCTGCATTAAAGCAGCTGTTAGCCGTCAGCTTTCAGTTGGAGCTTGCAGATAGCCGTTGGATAGATCTTGCGGCGAAAGCTGCCTTCGCCAACCAAAACGGCAAGATCGGCGACCGCTTCGCGTTCAATGCGCTCCACGATCTCCGTCACCGCATCGAGCCAACGGAACGGCCTGCCGCGCGAATCCAAAGTGAAATGCAGTCTCGCGAACTAACTATCTTGCGGCGATTTGATAATGTACATTGTGCAAGACGCCCGGACCGCATCTCTCAGTCGATGATCAGCACCAGCAGCAACGAACAGCAGCGAGGTGTGCGCTATTCGCATCGCGCCGGTTTGCGGACGGTGGCCTTCGTCGAAGCACTGAAGGGCTTGCTGGCGCTGCTGGCGGCTTATTGGTTCATCCACATGATCCGGCGCGACGTGGACTTTGGCGAGGCCGCGGAGCACGTGCTGTTTCGCTTCCACATCAGCCCGCATCACCGTTTGTCGCAGCAATTTCTCCACGCCGCCGACAAGGTGTCCAACACCAGCATCGCCATGGTGTTGACCATTGCCATTGTCTACGCGACGCTCCGATTCATCGAGGGCTATGGCCTGTGGCGCCAGCGAGCCTGGGCCGAATGGCTGGCCATCGTCTCCGGATGCATCTACCTGCCGTTTGAGATCTACTCGTTAGTGCGCCATCCCAACGAACTGCATTGGGTCGTTCTGGGCATCAATATCCTGGTGGTGATCTATATAGCCTGGGTGCGCTGGGACGAAATCAAAGCAGCGCGCCTGCCGGCGTCCTAACCCGCCGTTTTCCCGACCCCAAAATGTTCCACGAGGAACATTTGTGATCATCCGTCAGAAACAGCCTGAACATTGATTTCCTGCCGGCTGTCGCTTTCATCGTCCGATTACCCTCTCTGCGCCGCCAACTCTGACCCATCCCCCGCCTCGTCCCACAATGTCTCCAGCACTCCGTGACGCGCCGCCTCATTCTCCGCCCCAAACTCCGGCGGCTCGATCGCCTCGAAGTACCGTTGCGCCGAACACGCCGGCAGCCCATCGCCCTTGGCCTGCGCCTCGACTGCTCTCTCGCACAGCAGCGCCAACCCCAGAGTCTGGCTCATGCGATGCAGTAACTTTCGCCCCAACCGCTGTGCGCTCGCTTCATCGCGCAGCGTGATCGCCACCGCTTCTTCATCGTCGGCAAGTCTCGATTGCAACGCCTGCCGCAGATCTCCCAACCGATCCGGCATCCGTTCACCGATCGCCTGCACGCGCGTCCGATACTGCTCCCACCCGCGATACCGCGGCCCAAACAGCCGCAACAATTCCAGCGCCTGGATATTGGCCGGGCCCTCCCACACCGTCAGCACCTGCGCATCGCGCAGCAACCGCGCCACCGGATAATCGCTGGTGTACCCGTTGCCGCCAATCAACTCCAGTGCCGCGCGGCTCGCCGCGATCGCGTACTCCGCCGTCAGATACTTCGCCAGCGCCGTCGCCAACCGCAGCCATGTCCGCCGCTCCGCGTCGCGTTGCACTTCGTCGAAGGTGATCGCCGCTTCAAACGCCAGCAACGCCCCAGCTTCAAACTCAACCCGCATGCGCAGTAACTCATCCTGCACCATCGGATAATCCGCCAAGACATGCCCGAATGCCTGACGCGATTTCGCCCACGCCAAGGCTTCGCGCAGCGCCCGCCGCTGCACGCCCACCGACCCGACGGCGTTGTGCACGCGGCTGTACTCCAGCGCCTCCATCATCAGCTTGAATCCATCGGGCGGCGGCGCGATCTCGGTCGCCGCCGCGCCAAGCAAATCGATTTCACCCGTCGGCAGCCCCTTCGTGCCCAGCTTGTCTTTCAGCCGGCGAATGCGATAGTGATTCGGCCGACCATCCTCCAGGTGACTCGGCACCACATAAAGTCCCAGCCCCGCCGATCCCGGCGCAGCACCCTCCGGACGCGCCGTCGCAACCGCCAGCCCACTGTTCGCGTTGCTCGTGAACCACTTCAATCCATGCAGAGCAAAATGGTCGCCCTCGTGAACCGCCCGCGTCGTTGTCGCCCCCACATCGCTGCCGCCGTGCTGCTCGGTCGCCCACGTTCCCCCGGTCTTTGCCAGACCATCCATGCGAATCACGTCATGCAAGAATCTCTGCCGCACTTTCTCTGGCGCGTGCGATCCCAGCACATACGCCATCGCTCCCGTGAGTGTGATCGGGCAGTGCAGGCTGATATCCGCTTGCGACAGGATGTAGCCCATAGTGAACGTCAGCAGATGCGGCGCCTTCTCGAGATATGGCAAGCCGATGATTCCGCGGCGATACAGCTCGCAGTGCTGCTCCTCGTACCAGCGATTCGCAACAATGCGATTGACGACCTCGCCGTTGCGATCGTAGGTCTCCAGCGCCGGCGGCGCGTAGCGATCGGTGTAGTTCGCCTGCGCGTCGACTTCCGTGGAGACCCAATGCGAAAACTCCACCAGTTGGCTCTTATAGCTGACCATCGACGGCACGCGCGCCAGCAACCACGGCTCAAGATAGGGGTCGAAGGTACGAGGGCTGGACATAGTCACCTCCGCGATCAACGGCAAGGGAACTGATCATGAGCTTAACGCTTGCGCGACTCAGAGAAAAACAGAATCAAGATCGAGCCATCGGCAATGAAGCAAAGTGGGAATGCCCGCGCAGCGCTGCGGCGTGGCTCCTGTAGAATCCAGCCGGGGAGTCCCAGGCATCGATGTCACAAATACTGCTGGAAATCTGTTGCGGCTCGGCTGAAGACGCGATAGAAGCTGCCGCTGGCGGCGCTGACCGTGTCGAACTGTGCTCGTCATTATTTCTCGGAGGCCTGACGCCGAGCCTTGGCTCCCTGCTGGAAGTAAAACAACGCACCAAAATCCCCGCCATCGCGATGAATCGCCCGCGGCAGGCCGGGTTCTGCTACTCGGCGGCGGAATTCGCCGTGATGGAGCGCGACACCGACCTGCTCTTGGAGCATGGCGCCGACGGTGTTGTTTTCGGAATCCTCAATCCGGATGGCACGGTCGACGTTCGCCGAACGCAGGCGCTTCGCACGCGGATCGGGTTTCGTCCGGCTGTATTTCACCGCGCCTTCGATGTCACGCCCGATCCCGTCCGCGCGCTGGACGAGCTGATCGGGCTGGGCATTACTCGCGTTCTCACCAGCGGTCAGAAGAACGCCGCGCCGCAAAGAGCTAACCTCATCCGCCGGCTGATCGAGCACGCCGACGGAAGAATCGAACTATTGCCCGGAACCGGCATTACCGTTGACAATGTGCGGCAATTCGTCGCCAGCACAGGCTGCACGCAGATCCACATGACCGCATTCGCGTCGCACACGGATACATCAACGCTCGCCAACCCTGACATCCAGTTCGGGAGCCCGAACGGCCCGCCCGAATCAGCATATGAGCTGACAGACCGTGCTTTGGTTCGACGGGTCAAAGAAGAATTGATTGCGATTTAGCGTGATACTCGCGAACGGGTTGACGGATTTCCCCGAGCCTGCCCCACCGAAACTGCTTCGCCGAAGTAGAATAACGCGGTGACGAATCCTGCGCGTCAGCTTGGCAATCTCTCGGGGTGGGTGGTGGGATTCGAACCCAACAGCACCTCCGGTCCGTCACTGAATCTGCAGCACTTGCATCGATTCGTGCCCTAAATCTCACCCAATTTACACCCCATTTTGGACTGAAGTTGGACTGTATTTTGTTGCGGAAGCGCCGGAGCTCGCCTGCTTCAGCTTGCTGTCAGTCTAGTTACTAGACTCCGCCGACCTTTGGAAAACCGTCACAACGATCGGAGGCAAATCAATTATGGGCCGTCGAAGAAATTGGAATGCGGTTCGCATGATCGCGGAGGACATCGCCATCGGCGATCGGAGCTATCGGAATCTAGTCAAGATTCCTGATCTGCCGACCTCTGGCTTCGATGCAATCGAGGAACTGCATCAGAGAGGTCTGGTCAAAGCCTCGTGGAGCGAGGATCGTGTCGAGCCAACGGAGGCTTTTTGGCCATGGCTCGAGGAAGTGCGCCAAGCCGAGGAACAGCAGGCAGCCGCCCAGCAAAACAGTCCGGGCTCACCGGAACGAGAATCGCTCGCAACCAGTCAGGCTACGAGAGTTCCCACCCTATCCTTCCCGTCTCCTGTTGGGGGAACAGGAAGCCTACCCGATGCTCTGGCACCGGCCGCGGGCAAGCCTCGCCGGCCAAGGAGCCCCAGATTGCAAAAATCCTTATTCAGCCATTTGACAGGGACGGCCGCGCTGGCTTCCCGCATTCTGTACAAACTTGACGAGCTGGTTGGCTACTCTGATGAGATCTCGATGCGAGATCTGGAGCGGGCGACGAATGCCTACAAATACCCCCTTTGGCCGGCCGCCTGGCGGATGGTAACCGAGCGTGGCTGCGTCGAAGTCACGCCGGGCAGCAATCGGCAGCAGCTTATTCGCTTGGTCAGGGTACCGGGCGACTTACAATGGCGCTGCGAGCTCACCAGCATGTACAAACCGCCGCGTCGACGACGGCGGCCGCAAACCGAGTGGTTCCGAGAGCACCTGCCGGAATTCCTTCGCCGGGATGGCTATGGGGACCGGGCTGAGGTGATCGAGGAATATCGGAGGCTCCTGTGACGCTGCCCGCTGGCCTCGCAGGTTGTCATATTTCCCGTGCTTACGTGTAACGAAGCCATCAACGAATTGTTTGAGGAGCCTTTCGAGGGCAGGAAGAGCCGTGCAAAAGTCATGGGTCGAGCTATGGAGCTGCTCCGCAAAGTTCATCAACTGGATGCGCCAGGCGGCTGGGTGCCGGCGATGAGGCAACTACGTACGGTAAGCCCTGAGCTACGATCGGCGATCCATAAAGAAAACAACGAGCCGGTTCCGCCGTCAGAGGTGCTTACCCACCATTTTTCGTTAATTGACTCGATGGACAACGACCGACGCCTAAACACGCTTGTCCGCCGGCAACCGGAGTTGAAGAAGCTATTTATCGCCGTGGCGGAGCGGACGGGAGTGCCCGGCGGCTATGTCGAGGGCATCTGGTACCTCAACGCGGTGATTAGCTGTGTGCGACCGGTGCCTACGGTCATTGTGGAGATAAGGGACAAGCTAAGGCAGAGGATCTCAGAGCTTCGGTCTCTCGGAAACAAGTTGCCATCGGAAGACGATTATCGTGGCTACTATCCGAGAGTGCCCGACCCGGGTCTGACTGAATCGCCTGACGCAGAGACGGGCGAGCATGAGCCCCAATGCCGGTCGTAAGTCCTGAGCCGCTAGCTGCGAGACCCCGAGCTGGGTTCTGCCGGAACGGCAGGTCAGCACCGGCCCCGTGAGATGGAAACAATCGAAGGGAGCGATTAGATCGACCAATGGTGACAATCAGTGAATTCGCACAGAGGCATCGCCTCCAACTTCAGCGGGACGCAGGAGACGGCACAACTATCATTCCCGGCCGAAAGGGAAAATCCCATCTATTCGAGTACGACGACGAGTCCCTGGGGGTCATGGTGATGCCCGACACCGGCACTGCGCATTGGTGGAATGCTGCCAGGGCGGCCTTCCTCTCTGCCGGCATGCAGATCACCCAAGACGCTGACGGGGAGGGCGCGGCCACGTTTGACCCGGAAAACCCGGAGCAGGTTCGATTGGCCTTGAAGTACGCCGATATCAAACGCCGGCGGATGGTGTCCGAGGCGGAACATCGGCGCCTGGCCCGGATCGGGTTCAGAAAGCCGTCGGCTGAGATTGTGACCGGTCTGCAGAGCGAGTTCGGCCGCACTGTAGAAGGCGAGAAAACGGCCTAGAAACGGCGAAGTCGGGTCGGGATGGGGTACGGGTCGTTTTAGGGGCTAGTGAGCGTTTCTGCAACCGCCAAACGGTAATACAGAAGTTCGCTTCTGGCGCCCTGCACTCGGATTCCAATGGAATCCAATGGAATCCACAAAAATCCGCTACAGGACTAAACCCCGAGCTGGTTGCAAAGGAAGGAGGGTCGCGAACGACGAAAAGAGAGAACCGGAGGCAGTGGAGTGCCAGAGAGCCTTCGGCGGGACAAGTAGGAGAGCCATTGAGAATGCAAGAAAACGCTTATGGCGATTCCGGCAGTTCACCACCAACTGCTGGAACTACGCCAATCAATGAAAAGCTGTTCCGCACCTCGGCTGCGAGTGTTATGTTAGCGCCCGAGGCGAACTCCGGCCTTCCGCTGAAAGGAGACTTTGAGCGGATGGCAAGGAGAAGATACCAGCGCGGATCATTGCGGCTGGTAGGCAAGCAGCAAAAGAAATGGGAGGCGCGGTGGCGTGAAGATCTGGTTACGCCTGATGGGCACGTCAAGCGCCTGCGCAAGAACGAGGTCCTTGGGACTCTCAAGGACTACCCAACCCGAAGGCTGGCCGAGCGCGAACTGGAGCGCCGGCTGGCATCCGTCAACCGTCTTGACTATCGCCCGCGGCGTGTCTGCACGTTCGGCACGTTTGCTGGACTGTGGCTGTCGCGGGTAGCGAGCCAATACAAGCCTAGTATGAGAGCAACCGTACAATCCCATCTCCGTACGCATCTCGTTCCCAAGTTCGGGGAGAAGATTGTGGCCGAAATGGACGGTTTCGATATTCAGGACTTTGTCTCTAGTATCCGCGTAAAAGCGAGCAAGCACGCCGAGAAGGCCACCTTGCCAGCAAGCGGAAAAACCGTCAAGAATCTAATCTCGACTCTCAGCATGATGCGAACCACGGCAGTCGCCTGGAACCTCACAGATCGGGATTGGTTCACGGGTCTGGTTCTGCCTGAATGGATCAAGCCCGAGAGTCGTCACTTTGCCCTTGCGGAAGCGAGGGCCATCATCAACGCTGCCGAGGAGCCGTTCAAAACATTCTTCTGGATCATTGCCGAGACGGGAATCCGGTTGGGCGAAGCGTGCGCGCTACGTCCGCGAGACTTTCGGCTGGAATTGCAGGTGGCGGTGATCCGCTGGAGTGCCTGGCGATCGGTTCACGTCGGCAGCACGAAAGGAAAGCGGCCGCGGATCTTCGATCTCTCGCCGGAGCTAGCGGAACATCTGCGTAGCTTCATCGAGGGAAAAGCTCCCGATGAATTCCTGTTTCAGCGGAAGGATGGGACGCCATGGCAGGGCGACCACATCGTACGAGACCAGCTGAAGCCGCTGCTGACTAAGCTGGGCATCGATGTCGGCGGGGCACATGCTTTCCGACACCTGAATGCTTCTCTCATGGATCAGTTGCGAGCGCCAGACAAGGTACGGCAGGAGCGCCTTGGTCATCTCGACTTCAACGACGTGACCTTGAACGTCTACAGCCATGCCGAATCGAAAGATCATCGCAACGTGGCCGAGCAGTTGGGCAAAATGCTGGCGCCAGTTTCGCTGGCTGATTTGCCCGTCAACCCCGGCACGATGTAGCCAACTGTTTTGGACCGTTTTGGACTGAAGTTCGGTTTTGTGTGAGACCTAAAGGAATGAGATCGCGGGCACTTAGCAAGAGGGATCTTGGGGTGGGTGGTGGGATTCGAACCCACGACAGCCGGAGCCACAGTCCGGAGTTCTACCACTGAACTACACCCACCGCAGCAACAAAAATTATAGCATTCGCCATCGCCGGGAACTTTGCTCACCGCATGCCGGAATGCATCGCGTAATTGGATACGACGGAGCGAGGGCAATTTTCTCCGTCGGGCTCTAGGTGTAATCTTTAAGAGCGAAGCCTAATGAATCGTATGCCGCAGAGATCCTCAGTGTTGCCCCTTCGCGCCGTTCTGTTAGCGGTTGCGTTATTCGTCGGCGCGCCAGGTTTCTTGTTGGCGCAGTTCCCGATGCCGACTGCCAAGTCCCTGGAGGACGCAGGACCGGCTGAAATCCGTGAGCTCGTCTCCAAGTATTGCCGGCTGGATTACGAAGGCGCCACGCTGGATTCGCAAGCCTGGCCGAAAATCCAACCGCTGGTTTGGTGGAAGTCTGCTCCCGACTACAACAAGATCGATGTGATCGCGCGCTATAAGGTCGACATGCCGGATACCTCCACTTCACACACCAAGATTGCGGTGACCGTTCATTACCGGCTGCTGGGCACCTACGACTTGACCACCGGATATGTCGCCGAGCCGCCGGGCTCCAATCAGGACGTCGATTTTCTGGTCGCCGCCGAAAACGATGAGGCTCGCATTGCCGATGCCGAGAATACCTTGCCTCATCCCTCTCGCGCCGCCATGCTGAAGTGGCTGAATGAGAAGCTGGGCACGGCAACCGATGATGCCGCGAAGAAGCGCTATGGAGATGCGCTGAAGCAGTTGGAGGCACAGTCGGCCTCGCCCTTCGCGAAGTAAGAGCTTCAAGAACAGAAAAGCCTCCGATCGTTGGAGGCTTTTTTGAGGCTTGGTCTCTTGCGGTTTTTACTGCTGCGCGCCGACAACCGGTGTCGTCGTTCTCTGCGCTGACGTAGCCGGCGTCTTCACCGCGAAGAAATCGTGATCATAGAGATTGCGGTACAGAATGCCCGCAAGTTCGGCGGCCTTGGGACCGAAGGTCGGCCGTCCGCCCTCGAGGAAAACCACCGTCACAATGCGGCCGTAGCGGGTATTGGCGAATGAGCCAAACCAGCCAAAGCGCGTGCCGTCCTTGGAGCAGGTTCCGGTCTTGCCGAGGATTGGCTCCTCGATGAAGTTGGTCCGCAGCAGCCGCGCCGTACCGTATTCCACCGCGCCCGCCATGCCATCGGAGATCTCAGGAATGATCGGTCCGATGTCCAGGCTGCGCTTAACTTTCGGAGTGAAGTTCGTGATCTCTTCCGGCGTGGTGGGATGTTGCAGGTAATACAGTGTGCCGCCGTTGGCAATCGCGCCCATCAGCCCCGCGAGCTGCAATGGGGTCAGCGAGATGCTCTCGCCGAACGAGCACATCTTGCCCACTCCGCCCAGCTTCTCATCCAACTCCGTCGCGGGAAAAACTCCCAGCTGCTCGTTAGGAATGTTCCATCCCGCCAGTTCGCCAAGTCCGAACTGGTGCGCGTAGTAGCTGACTTTTTCGAAGCCCAGCTTGCGTCCCACGGCCTCGAAGTACGCGTTGTTGGACTTGGCCAGCGCCGTCGTCAGGTCGACCTTCCAATATTTCGCCAGGGGAACTTCCGTGTCCTTGGTGATCACGTTCTCGCTCAGCGCCGCCAGTGCTACCGCAACCTTAATGGTCGAGCACGGCTGTGCGCCGGCGGAGAGCGCCAGTTTCTGATTGACCATCGCCAGGATTCGTCCGTTGTCCGGATCGACAGCAACGATGGTGCCGTTCATGTTGCCCAGAGCTTCAATCGCGGCCGCGCGAACAATAGGATCCTCGCCCGCGGTGATGTCGCCTTCCACCTGATCGTTGGCAAACGAGCTGGCGTAGAAGCGTTCGCCGTAGTAGTGGTGCTTGCGATAAACCACGACGTGGCTGGCGCGATTCAGGCTTGCTGCGGTGGCGCTGCTGTGCCGCATACGCGCCATCTTGTGCTGTGTGCTCGCCGACTCGGTTACATGATGGGAGGACTTATGCTTGTGGGTGGTTGCGGAGTGCGTGGCGATAGTCGCCGCAGAGGCTCCGAAGCAAGCGAATAGCGCTATAAGAAAGATGGCAGCTAAGGGGCAGCGTTTCAACATGTCGTGCAGTTCCTGAAAGTGAGATAAAACCTGCCGCCGGAGATCGCTTGCTCCTCCGATTTGTTACTCGGCTGTGCGCGCCGAAGTTTCATAGTAGGTAGTTTTCAACCTTAATTCAACTGAAACTACCGTGGCGTACCACCAAATTGTGCCTGCCCGTCATCACGGATGCCGACACCGGAGGTCGAGTTGCGTGTTCCTCTCCGTGCCTGCCAAGCCCTCTATCTTCTTACCACAATCTCCGCCAGATCCGGGCGTAGCAAGCGTGGTTCCTTATGGTTTTACGTTTTGCGTGACCCGGATTGAGCCAAGGTCCAATTTGGAGTTGGCGGGCGCCGATCCCGCGCCCTCGTCGCCGATGTCAAATTCCAAAGACTGTTTTGCAAGCCTCGAAACATTAGATCCTTCGCAGGGTTCAATTCCTTAACAACCCTGAGAATGGTCGTGTAAAACGGCTAACCCCTCCGACGTGCAACTCGCCCCTGTCCGCCGGAGGGGGTTTTGTTTTTGAGGGATAATTCCGGACGCCGTCCCATCGGCTCTGCTGGCTAGCTTCTCCAGTGCAGCGTTACCGGACCGTCCATCGGATGCCGCATGGGCTGGCCCGTCGCCTGGGACTCCAGCCGCGCCTGCTTCAGCTCGAAGTACCACTTCGCGGGACGGTCGGCATCATCAATCAACATCAGGCTGGGATTGTGTTTCAACCCTTCCGCCTGCTGGACCATGGTGAGCTGATCCTGCCCCACGAAACGGCGCCCGAAGAACTTCGCAATCGGGGTGAGGAACGGCACATTGAGGAAGACATTCCAGGCGGCGCAGACATCGATGCGGCAATTGTTCTCGACCGTGGGAGTGACCGTCGTCAGGCTGGCAAACCATTTTTCGCCGCAACGAATAATTTCATAGCGCCGGTTGGGCAAGACAAAATCGATGGTCGTCGTGATCGGCTGGCCGTAAACGCCAAGCAGCTTATATGGAGCGCTGTTGGCCGATGGCTGATGCGCGGTCATGCGAAAGCCGCCCTCGATGGGCTCAAACTGCTTTTCTTTCTCGTGGATGCTGGCGCGTGTACGCCACCACCACGCCTGATGCACAAACGGTCCGTGCGCCGGATCCATCAGTCCAATGATCCCGTGATCGATGTTGCACGGCAGATCGGCAGTGAGATAGGCCGATCGAAATCGCTTGCCGAACTTCGGCACCTCGGGCACTGTGGGCAGCGATAACCGGCCAGGTTCTGGGGCAGATTCGTTTCGTGTGCTCGTTGAAACCTGGGTGCCCCGTTCCAGCGCATCCGTTGCGCTGGGGCGGGGCAGTCGACCCTTCCCACGTTGTGGGACATACACCCACACGTGTCCGTCGCGCTCCTCGCAGGGAAATGCCGTCGCATAAATCCTGCACGGATCAAGCGTGTCGCGCTCGGTCAGCGAGGGAATCTCCTGACATTGTCCGGAAACCGGCTCGAAGGCCCAGCCGTGATACTTGCACGTCACCTGCTCGCCATCGAACCATCCATAGGAAAGCGGAATGCCGCGATGGGGACAGGAATCGCGCATGGCAAAGTAATGCCCATCCGACTTGCGGCCCAGCACCAACGGAATGCCAAGCAGCATAGCCTTGGCCATCTGTCGGCCATGAATCTCCGACGCCCGTATCGCCGGATACCAGTCGTCGTAAATGAGCGTGGTGGTCGGCCCGGACGGCGCAACCGCAGCGCGAGTGACTTCAGTCGGCATTAACGAGTCATTCTAGTCGATGTTTCGGGAAAAGCCTTTTCACCACAGAGGCACAGAGACACAGAGCAAGCTGAATTCTGTTCCGGCCATCGCGGCAGTTGCCTGAAGAATTGCTTGTGAATTCTTAAGCGGCCAGGCGGAAAACAGCTCCGATCCGACTTTTTCTTTCCTCTGTGCCTCTGTGTCTCTGTGGTGAATAAAACTCGCAAACAAAACGGCCGGAGCATTTCGCCCCGGCCGCAAATTCTAGCCACTGACCACTACTTCGTGATCTTCTCGCCAATCGACTTGGCCTGCGTGAACAGCAGCAGGTAATCCGGCCCGCCCGCCTTCGAGTCGGTTCCAGACATATTGAAGCCGCCGAAGGGATGCGCCCCCACCATCGCTCCCGTGCATTTGCGATTGATGTACAGGTTGCCGACGTGGAACTGCTGCTTGGCCGCCTCGATCTTGTCGTCTGAGCTGGTATAGACCGCGCCGGTCAGGCCGAACTCGGTGTTGTTGGCGATCTCCAGGCCGTGTTCGAAGTTGCGCGACTTGATCACCGCCAGCACCGGACCGAAGATCTCCTCTTGCGAAATCGTGGCCATGGGATCGACGTCCGCGATCACCGTCGGCTGGATGAAGTAGCCGTCGCCCGCGCCGGTCACGCGTTCGCCGCCGGTAATCAGCCGGCCGCCTTCGGCAACGCCCTTCTGGATATAGCCCAGGATCGACTTCATCGATTTCTCATTGACCACCGGCCCCATGTTCGGATTGAGCGTCGGATCGCCCACCGTGATCTTCTCCACGCGTTCCTTCAGCCGCTGCAGGAACTTGTCGTAGACGCGCTCGTCGACAATCGCGCGCGAGCACGCCGAGCACTTCTGGCCGCTGAAGCCGAACGCCGCACTGGCCACGCCCTCGACTGCCGCATCCATATCGGCGTCGGCGTCGACGATGATCGAGTCCTTGCCACCCATCTCCAGGACGGTGCGCTTGATCCAGATCTGGCCCGGCTGCTGCACCGCGGCGCGCTGATTGATGTGCAGACCAACTTCCTTCGAACCGGTAAACGCGATGTAGCGCGTCTTGGGATGTTCGACGACCGCATTGCCGAAGCTGTTGCCGTGTCCCGGGCAGAAGTTCACCACCCCGTCCGGCAGGCCGGCTTCTTCCAGAATCTCGAAGAATTTCGCCGCGATGGCCGGCGAGTCGCCCGACGGTTTCAGAATGACCGTGTTGCCGCAAACGATCGACGCCAGCGTCATGCCGCCCATGATCGCGCCCGGGAAGTTCCACGGCGGAATCACCGCGCCGACGCCAAGCGGAATGTAGCGCAGATAGTCGCGCTCGCCCGGCAACTGCACCAGAGTTTCTGCCTTCGCCAGCCGCAACCCCTCCAGCGCATAGAGAGTGGTGAAGTCGATCAGCTCGGCGATGTCGCCATCGGCCTCGGGCCAGTTCTTGCCGACTTCAAACACCATCCACGCCATCAGCTCGAACTTGCGCTCGCGCAGCAGATGGGCAACGCGGAACAGCAGATTCGTGCGCTCTTCCACTGAGCTGTACTTCCAGGTTTCAAAAGCCTTCAGCGCAGCTTGCATCGCCGGCTCAACTTCGGCAGCGCCGGCGGTCGAGAAAACTCCTACCACCTCCGACGGCTTGGCCGGATTCAGCGACTGCGTCTTCTCTTCGGTCTTCACCCGCCGTCCGCCGATTACCAGGTCGTAATCGCGGCCCAGTTCGCTGCGGACTTTCTCGATGGCCGCGCGCATGCGGCGCGTGTTCTCGGGATTACTCCAATCGATGGAAGGCTCGTTGCTGAATTGCTCGGGAATGGGAGCATTGTTGACGGTTGCAGCCGTGCGCGTACCCTGGCGCGCGGGGGTCATCGTGGTAGCCATAAGTGCAGTCCTCTCAGGAAGTCGATTCAGACAGGTGAGTCTAATTCAGGTTTCTCTTAATAGATGCCGCGGTATGCAACTCGATTCGCGGCCCCGCGAACCATCTATTTTACACGCTGTCAGCGACTTGCCAGCTATCCCGCCAACCCGCACAGCGCGGCCCGAATTGCCTCTGAGTTCGCCCTGTGATACCTTCCGCTCGACCCCTGTTTTGGCGCTCGGTTCGGGTCCGCTAATGCTTTTCCTGAACCGGCAAGGAGGGAAGTGAATGATCGGTCTCATCGTAGTCATCGTCATTCTGGCGATCATCGCCTTCACCCTGATCGGCATTTACAACAGTCTGGTGCAGCTGCGCGTCCGCGCTGATAACGCCTGGTCCGACATCGACGTGCAGCTCAAGCGCCGCTACGACCTGATCCCCAACCTGGTGGAGACGGTGAAGGGCTACGCCGCGCACGAAAAGGGAACCTTCGAGAATGTCGCCAAGTTCCGTAGTGCAGCGATGTCGGCGACTACTCCGGCGGAGAAGAGCGAGGCTGAAGGTCAGCTGACCTATGCGTTGCGCGGATTGCTGGCCGTGGCCGAGGCATATCCGCAGCTGCAGGCGAATCAGGAGTTCATGTCGCTGCAAGGCTCGCTTACCGGATTGGAAGATGCAATCCAGAATGCGCGGCGTTACTACAACGCCGTGGTCCGCGACTTCAATACGAAAATTCAGAGCTTCCCCAGCAACATCGTTGCCGGGATGTTCCACTTCCAGCAGAGACAGTTCTTCGACATCACGGAGCCAAGCCAGCGGGAGCCGGTGGCCGTGAAGTTCTGAGCGCTGAAGGCGCTCCGCACTTAGCACTTAGCACTTAGCACTTAGCATTTAGTATTGAGATGCTGACCCTCAGACTGAAAACACCAGACCCTCAGATCTTAGAAGAGAGGTCCTTATGAAGGATTTTCGGGATTTGAAGGTTTGGCAACGCGCGCATACGGTCACCTTGGCCATCTACCAGTGCACCCGCGATTTTCCTCGCGAAGAAACCTACGGAATGATCAGCCAGCTGCGACGCTGCAACGCTTCGGTGGCGGCCAATATTGCGGAGGGGTGCGGACGTCGCGGGAACCCTGAGTTTGGAAGGTTCCTGGGATGGCTATGGGATCCGCCAGCGAACTGGAGTACTTTCTCTTGCTTGCGCGTGATCTGCAGTATCTCTCACCACAGAAATATGGCAGCATCGTCGCCGACGTCGTTGAAATGCGGATGATGCTGAATGCGCTGTTATCTAAGGTTCAAGGCGAGCGGATTTCGACCAGACGTACGGGTTCGGTCGCTGAGGCAACCGGTGTTGTTGGCTAACAAAGGGTTTCAACTGCCTGACTAAGTGCTAAATGCTAAGTGCTAAGTGCAGCCTTCGAATTGCCGTCCTTATTGGCTTGCTCACGCTTCCCGCCTTCGCGCGCGAGTGGCGCATCACCAACTTTTCCAGCAGCATGGAAGTTGCGCCGGACGGCACCATGACCGTGCGCGAGAATCTGGCGGTGTCCTTTGAAGGCGAGTTTCACGGCATCTACCGCGACATTCCTATTCAGTACCCCGGCCCGCACGGCTCGAATTACTCGCTCTTCCTCACCGTCACCGGCGTAACCGACGGCCAGGGCCGCAAGCTCAAGTACGAATCCAGCGTGCAGGGCGACTTCCGCCATCTGAAGATCTACGTTCCCAATGCAGTCAACACGACGAAGGTCGTCGCGATCAGCTACACCGTCAAGAACGCGGTCCGCTGGTTTGACGATCACGACGAGCTCTACTTCAACGTCACCGGCAACGACTGGCCTGTCCCGATTGACAGCGCGATGGCGATCATCCTGTTTCCGCCGAACGCAGCCAACAATCTTCGTGGGCAGGCTTTCACCGGTGTCTACGGCTCGGAGGGCCGGGACGCAACCGTAACCATCAACGGTAACGTCGTCAAAGTCAGCACCAACAACACGCTCGACATGCGCGAAGGCTTGACCGCCGACGTCTACATCACCAAGGGCATACTCACCGAGCCCAGCCAGCTGACCTTCGCGTTGTGGTTCATTCGCAGCAATGTCATCGTGCTGCTGCCGTTGTGGGCGTTCGTCGTGATGTTCTTCTTCTGGTGGACCAAGGGCCGCGATCCCAAGGCTGACATCTCGGTTGCGCCCATGTACGATCCGCCCAAAGACATGACACCCGCCGAAGTCGGCGCGCTTACCAATGACGCGGTTCATCCCCGCGATATCACCTCAACCTTGGTGGATCTGGCGGTGAAGGGCTATCTCAAGATCGAGGAAGTCGAGTCGAAGATGCTGCTGTTTTCGCATCGCGACTACATCTTCCATTCGCTGAAGCCGCAGGGCAGTTGGAGTTCGCTGGAAGCGCACGAGCGGGTGATGTTGAAGCACATGTTTCCGGCAGATGCCACACAGATCCGGATGTCCGAGCTGCGCAATCAGTTCTACGTCGCCATCCCCACCATCAAGGAAGACATTCTGGCGGAGTTGCGCGCCAAGGGAATGTACAGCGTCGATCCCGACTCCGCGCATGCTTATGTTTTTATCGGCGTCCTCCTGACTGCGCTGCCGTTTGTGCTGCTGCAGGTCTTCAAGATAGCGGACGTGCTGGCCTCGGTCGGGATGGTGATCCTTGCCGGGATCATTTCGCTGCTCATTGTCTTCCTGTTCGCTCGCATCATGCCGGCGAAATCGCTGAAGGGCGTGCGCACCAAGATCGAGATTCTGGGTTTGCAGGAGTTCATCAATCGGGTGGACGCCGATCGGCTGAAGCGGATGCCGCCCGACACCTTCGAGAAGATCCTGCCTTACGCCATGGTCCTCGGCATCGAGAATCGATGGGCCAAGTCGTTTGAAGGCATCGTGCAGAATCCTCCCACGTGGTATGTCGGGCCGACGCCCTGTTGGCTTCAATCCCATCTTCTTTGCCGGCTCCATGCATGCCATGGCGATGGATGCGCACCAGGCGTTCGTTGCAGCTCCGCGAGCCAGCAGCACGGGATCGGGCTGGGGCGGCGGGGGATTCAGCGGCGGGGGATTCAGCGGCGGCGGCTTCGGCGGCGGTGGCGGCGGCGCGTTCTAAAGGCAGTCGTCAGTTGTCAGCATTGGTGCCACTATCGCGTTCTTTCTGCTCGCTGGCGCTGACGCAATTCTCTATTGCGGCGCACATCTGCCAAACCATTTCCTGCGCCATCTGGAGTAACATTCTCGCGACATGCGTTTCAATTACAACGCCCTGCCGGTACTGATCGCGCTTGCCGTGCTGGTAGCGGTGTTTGCGGCCATATCCCGCCAGCGAATCAAAGAACGCGTTCGTCTTTGGCTGACGGCGTGGTCTCTCATCCTGGTGCACTCTCTGCTCGAGTTCGCCCACTTCAAGCCACATCTACTGGCTAAGATCGAGCTGGTGGTGGGATTGTGCGCTCTGGAGATGGCCAGCGTAGTCTTCGTGGTCTCGGTGGCGCCGCAGGCCCAAACCTGGCGGCGGCAGCTGACCCTGACTCTGGTGCTCGGCGTACCGCCGGTTGTCTATACCTGCGCAATGTTATGGGATGTGCACGCCCGAGGGTTCTACTACCTGCTGGATGCGCTGTGGTTGGCAACTGTATTAACCCTGTTGTTCACCTGGTACAAGAAAATCACGACCTACGTGGGCCTGGTGGCTTTCATATCGATTGCAGTGGCGGCGCTGATGATCGGATTTATTGCCTACGACAAGCAGGAGTTCGAGATCCACGTAATACTCGCCGCCCTGAACTTCTCGGCGGCCGGCTTGTACTGGTATCGCATTCGGCGGGCCTCAGCCGGGGTGTTCGCGACGGTGCTCGGGTTCGTTGCATGGGGCGTGACGCTCCCCGCCGGGCTGGTACTCGCAACCCGCTTTCCGTCGATCCGCATTGAAGCCGAGGTCTGGAACATTCCCAAGTATCTGGTAGCGGTGGGCATGATCGTCACCTTGCTGGAGAATCAGATTCTGGAAAGCGATCATCTCGCCTATCATGACGCGCTCACCGGGTTGCCGAATCGCCGCCTGCTGCAGGATCGGCTGCTGCAGGCTCTAGCGCGCGCCGAGCGGGATCGTCATAAGGTCGCGGTCTTGCTTCTGGATCTGGATGACTTCAAGGAGGTCAATGACAACTTCGGGCACCGCATCGGTGACGCCGCCTTGCAGCAGGTGGTCGCCAAACTGTCCAGCCGGATGCGCGGTTCCGATACCCTGGCCCGCACGGGCGGCGACGAATTCACCATCGTCAGCGAAGTAACCTCGGCGGAAGGCGCGCAAACGTTGGCTGCGGCACTGGAGTCTGCGTTGCTTGCGCCGTTGCAGGTGGAACACGCGTTGGTGCGCACCGGCGTCAGCGTGGGTTACGCCCTTTATCCGGATGACAAAACCACTCCTGATGACCTCTGCGCTGCCGCTGATCGCGCCATGTACGCCGCCAAACGCGGCATCGGCTCGCTATAAGCAGGGCTTCGCGGCCGGTGTCCGGGCCGATAGCAGAATGAGTTCCTGGTTACTCGCCTACCCGGGAACGCTCCGGGTTTTTCCAGACTTCGTAGTGGGTCCAGGTGGCCAGCGAGCGCCCCTCAAGTTGCTTCGATTCGAAGCGAATGCGGATCACTTCGCCGCTCTTGCGCTGCAAGGCGAAGATGCCCCGCATCCTTCCGTCTTTCACAAACTGTTTGAACATGGGAGCCACGTGCGCGCCGGTAGGAAAGCTGATGTCATCGATGTGCATATTCAGCAACTCCCGCCGGGCATAACCCAACAGCTCACAAGCGCTGTCGTTGACGGAAATGTAGCGGCGGCTGGAATCGACTTCTACCTGGGCAGGAGGGGTCACCGGGATCATAAGCGACGTGGTTAACGTAGTAGATGACACTCCCCGGCCGGCGGTCGCAACCTTCTCAACCCGCCGGTTAGATCCCGTAGTGCAGCTTTCGCAGACCTTCCTTGTAATCGTCCCGCGCTTCTTTAGCTTGTTTTTCCGCGTCTTTCACCGCGAAGTCAGCGTGATCCCAGCGTTCCATGGCAGTCTCCGAGTGATCGGGAGTAGCCAGCGCCTCTTCGGCTCGAATCGCGGCCACCCATTGATCGACCGCCTGCTTGTACTTCTGTTGCAGTGCATCCAGATTGGGCTTTGTCATAAGTGTCGGATGGTAGAGCACAGGTAAAATGCGGTCAACGCTCGGCAGCGTGGTTTCACAGAAAATTAATCCTGAACGCGTTCCCGTCGTGAGCAAGACATGGGCACGCGAAGCGGCTTTCGTGCCTGGAAGCAGGTTCTTCCCTGATCACTGTGCACCGCCGTTCCTGGAGCTAATATCGAGATATGAAAAAGCTCCGGGTGGGCGTCCTGTTCGGCGGGCGCAGCGGCGAACATGAGGTTTCATTGCTTTCGGCGGCCTCGGTCCTCGACGCCATCGACAAGACCAAGTATGAAGTAGTTCCCATCGGTATCACCAAAGAAGGCCGCTGGGTCACGGCCGCTCATGCCGAGCGTCTGCTGAAAGGCAAGGCCGCGGATGCTCCCGAGGCTCGCCACCTGCGCGCCGGCGATCCCGAGACCACAGCCCCAGCTGCGGTTCTCGCCCGCGGCGAGGGAGTAGTTGTCCCACCCATGCCGGGAGAGCATCACTCCGCACTCGTTCCCTTTGAAACCGATGCCCATCAGTTGCGAGCCGCCGTCAACCCCATCGATGTCGACATCATCTTCCCTGTTCTGCACGGAACCTTCGGCGAGGATGGCACGATCCAGGGATTGCTCGAGTTGGCCGACATCGCTTACGTTGGCGCGGGCGTGCTGGGCTCGGCTGCCGGCATGGACAAGGACGTGATGAAACGCCTGTTTCGCGATGCCCGCCTGCCCATCGTCAAGCACGTTACGATTCTTCGGGCCGACTGGCGCGAGCAGCCCAAGCAAGTTCGCAAGCAGATCGAAAGCAAGCTGAAGTATCCCGTCTTCGTGAAGCCGGCGAATCTCGGATCCTCGGTTGGCATCAGCAAGGTTCACGATTCCAGCGAACTCGCCGCGGCCATGGACGAGGCCTCGCGCTTCGACCGCAAGCTGGTGATCGAGGAGGGCGTCGGCGGAAAGAAAGGCAAGGCGCGCGAGATTGAGTGCTCGGTGCTGGGCAACGATCAGCCCATCGCCTCCGTTCCCGGCGAGGTCGTGCCCATCAAAGAGTTTTACGACTACAACGCGAAATATCTCGAGGAAGGCTCGGAGCTGATCATTCCCGCGAAGCTGACTAAGGCGAAGCAGAAGGAAGTGCAGCGGCTGGCCATCGCCGCGTTTCGAGCAGTCGACTGCTCCGGATTGGCGCGGGTTGATTTTCTGATGGATCCGCGCGGCGGCAAGATGTACGTCAACGAGATCAATACACTTCCCGGCTTCACCTCGATCAGCATGTATCCCAAGTTATGGGGGGCAACAGGAATTCCGTACCCTGACCTCATCGACCGGCTGATTCAGCTTGGCCTGGAGCGCCATCGCGACAAGAAACAGAATCAGTACAGCCGATGAATAGAGGAACACCGGGGTGGAGCACCGCTTCAGCGGTGCAGTTCGTCCGATTTTGCCTGATCGGCTTTAGCTGCTGAGGCGATGCCGCCATTACCTCAGCAGCTAAAGCGCTCGGCCGTTGGGCGGCTCGTCATGCACGCCTGAAAGGCGTGCTCCACCCTATTCGTAGGCCAGCGCATCAATCGGGTCTTTCTGTGCGGCTTTGATCGCCGGGTAAAACGCGCCCAGCAATGACCCGACGAGCGCAATGATCGTAGCCTTAATCAGCCATGTGGGTGTGATCAGCACCGGCAGCGTCTGAAATCGCGTGTGCAGACCTATCCTGGCCGCATAACTGAACCCGATGCCGGTAATCACCCCGGCAATGGCAATCAGCAGAGTCTCTCGCAGCACCACATTCACGATGTACAGCTTGCCCGCACCCAGTGACTTCAGGATGCCGATCTCTCGCGTGCGCTCCATCACCGCCGTGTACATCGCCTGGAAGATCACGATGAATCCGATGATCATGGCGATGCCGATTACCACATCGATCACCGTGTTCAGCCCGGGCAGGCTCGCCGACGTCATCAGCGAGAGATACTCCTTCAGCGAGCGCACTCCATACTGCTGCATGCCCGGGATGTTCTTGATCGCCTTGACCACTTCATCCGCATTATTTGGGCTGTCGAGTTTGACGTAGAAGATGGTGGCTTTGCCAATCGCGCCAATCATGTCTTGCAGCGTCGCGATCGGCACAAATTCGCGCGCCCCTTTGCCGTGCTCGACAACTGCGCAAATTCGAAACTGGTGATTGAGCTGGTCGATTGTGTCACCGACCTTGAGATGTTTGGACGCAGCCTTGAGGTCATCGATGATCATGTCGTTCGGACCTTGGAATGGCCCGCCCGACAGGTAGTGAAAGCCGCCGCTGACGGCATCGAAAGACTGCAGATCGATACCGTAAAGCACCTCGACAGCACCAGACGTCATGATCTGCGTCACCACCGGAGTAACGGCCGTGACGTGCGGCAGCTGTGCAATTTTGTTCGCCACCTTCACCGAAACGGGCGCGCCGTTGACGCCCATGAGCAGGGATGACCCCGGAGGCTGGACCATGATGTCGGCGCCGATTCCGACTTGGCGGTTCTTGCTGTCGTTCAACATGCCCAGCATGATTCCGACGATCAGCAAAATCAGCGTGACCTCAACTCCGACCGCGACCACACTGATGATGGTGCGAAACGGCCGGTGCAACAGATTGGCAAAGACCATCCGGTTCATCATGAGAAACTCGATTGTATAGGATGCGAGAGGAAGCGAGCGTGCAGTGCGGGAGCTGCACGGCAGCGGCAAACGGCTCTAGAACGCTGCTCCCACGCCCGCTGTCTTCGCCGGATGCTTGCGGTTGACCACGCGAACTCCATCGCGCCAGTGCTCGTCGATCTGGACCAACGTCCACTCGACTCGTGGGGAGAGATATCGCAACAGCACATCGGTCGCCGGATGAACCCGCAGCGCGGGAGCGACCAGGTACACCAGCGGTGGCGCGCTGGAGATGTCCCGCCCGGCGAAATATCCGTTGCGCGTAAACTCGCCGTGCTGCTGATGCCAGCGCACCCGTGCCCAGTAATCCAACCCCTGCAGCGGCAGGTGAATGTCCTCATTCGCCTTCAACTCCAGAATCGCCAGCCGCCCATCCAGCGTGCAGGTCAGCACGTCAAGCATAGCCCGATCCGCGGCGGCAAACGCCGGCACCTGCGAATAGACAAAGCGGCCATCGAGCCGCTCATCGATCGCGCGCACATCTCGCGTGATGAGGCTTTCCAGCCAGCGCTCCGCCGCCAGTCGGAAGAACAAATTGGTTTGCGAGCCGCCGGGCTGCCGCTCCTGGCAGACACGCTGCACTACCTCATGGAAGAGAGCCTGGCTGCTTTCGTTGAGCTCATACTCAGCTGGCGCGACGCCAAAAATAATTGTTTCGCGATTGCGGAACGATCCCGCTTCCGGTGTCATGCGCCCCCGCGCAAACTCCAATCCGTAGAGACGAAACACAATCTCGGAAGCCGATTCAACCGTGACGTCGGCGCCGGGCACCAGGGCCTGGATACGGGCAGTGGAATCCGCGAAACGTTCCCGCGCGGCCTGCACATCAACCGCGTGCGTGAGTCGCGTGATAATGTTGCCGCTGTCGGCTATGTCGAGCGACTCACAGGTCTCGGCGCGCTCGTCGAGCTCGTAGAGATGCCACTTGGCAGCCGCGGCATTCAAACTGGCTGCCCGCTGGCGCACAATTTCCCCTCGGCCCGGCGGCACGAACAGCTTCAACCCTTCCACCACCGCGCGTCCCGCCAGGTGCTTTCGCTGATAGTCCATCCAGAGGATGCCGAAGGTGAGCGCCGCATCCACCGACGGCTGTGTCTCCTCAGAATTGACGCCCAGCACTGCAAACGCACTCTGGCCCGCTCGCAACACGCCGCGCGTGTAAACCGGGCTGAGCGAATGCTCCAGATCAGGGCTGCTGCTGACCTGGTCTAGCTTGAGGCCGGGATATTCGCGCCGTATCAAACGTTCCAGCAACGTTTGATAGCGCGTTCGCGCGGCGCGCTTTGCCGTACCGGTACGAACGTCGCGGTCGGCGCAGAACTCCAGCACCGTCGGCTGCGACTGTCCAAAACGAAGCACGTGCAAGCGTACGCAGCGGTCCTTCACCTCCGCATCAAGCACGCGGCGAACCATATTGCGTTCTTCCGACCAGATATGGAGCACGCACTTGCTGTCACCGGACACGGAATATTTAGCCGAGCTGAAGTCGAACAGAACCGCACCGCCTTCGACGGCCACGGCTTGTGGGGCAGAAGCTAAGAACTGATGCAGTAGATGAGCCAGCGATTCGGCCGAGATACTGGAGGTTGGCATCGAAATCGTTGACGTTGGCATGAAGATGTCTGAGTTTGATTGTACGTCCAGTCATCCGCGGCCTCAGCCTCGGCAGGCACAGCTGTATGTGATAATGAACATTCCGGAACGCGCGTTGGTCGTTTCCAGTATTCCCATATTTTCTGCGGACGTTTGCCAGTGGCTTAATGGTCGCAATCTTTGCGCGCCGTCGGACATCTAATTCAAGAGTGACTATGGACAAGAAGTTTTTCTTCCAGCGCTATGGGTTGGCGCAAGCCGACATCGAGCGCTATCTGGCTGCCGCGCTTTCCGCCGGTGGCGATTTTGCTGACCTCTACTTCGAATATCAAACTTCCACCTCGGTCTCGCTCGACGAGAGCATGGTGAAGTCGGCGACGCAGGGTATCTCGGTCGGTTGCGGCGTTCGCGTGCTTTCGGGCGAGCGCACTGGCTATGCGTACACGGACGACCTCTCACCGGAACGGATCTTGCATGCGGCGCGAACCGCCGCGATGATTGCCAGCGGTCCGGCGACGCAACCGGTCGTCGGCCTCACCGACAAGCCTGCGCACAATCTCTATCCCGTACCGCTGCCTTCGGTGGAAGCGGATGTGCTGGCCAAGGTCGACCTGGTGCAACGTGCCGACAAAGCCGCACGCGATTACGATCCTCGAATTCACGAAGTGCGCGTCAGCTACGCTGACGAGTTGCGCACAATTCTGGTGATCGGTTCTGATGGCAGTTTTGCTGAAGATTCGCAGCCGCTGGCACGCATGAGCGTCTTCTGCATCGCTAAATCGCAGGCTGCCGGTTCCGCTCGCGGAAGTGCCGGAGGCGGCGGACGTGTCGCCCTCGATCACTTCCAGGGCGAAGCGTCTCCCGAACATTTTGCTAAGGAAGCGGCGCGCCAGGCGATCATTCAACTCGACGCGCGCGATGCGCCGGCCGGCGAGATGGAAGTTGTGCTCGGTCCGGGCTGGCCGGGAATTCTGCTGCACGAAGCGATCGGCCACGGTCTGGAAGCCGACTTCAATCGCAAGAAGACCTCGGCGTTTTCAGGAATGTTGGGCCGCCGCGTAGCCAGCGACAAATGCACGGTTGTCGATAACGGAATGATGCCGGGCCGTCGCGGATCGCTCAACGTCGACGACGAAGGCAATCCCACTGAGAACACCGTTCTGATCGAGAAAGGCATCTTGAAGGGTTATCTCTCCGACAAGCTGTCGTCGCGGCTGATGGGCATTCCGAACACCGGCAACGGGCGCCGCGAGAGCTATCAGCACATTCCCATGCCGCGCATGACGAACACCTACATGCTTGCAGGTCAGGATTCGCCGGAGGACATCATTCGCTCGGTCAAGTACGGGGTTTATGCGGTGAACTTCGGCGGTGGCCAGGTCGACATCACCAACGGCAAGTTCGTGTTCTCGGCCTCTGAGGCTTACTTGATCGAAGATGGCAAAGTCACTTCGCCCTTGAAGAACGCAACCCTGATCGGCAATGGGCCGGATGTGCTGACTCGGGTTTCCATGGTCGGCAGTGACTTGCAGCTCGATGAAGGCATCGGTACATGTGGCAAAGATGGGCAATCGGTGCCTGTGGGCGTGGGTATTCCAACGCTCAAGGTTGACCGGCTGACGGTCGGCGGGACGGGCGGATAGATCTGGTAGAGCCGGCCCTCAGGCCGGCGTCAGTTGCCGCCTCAGATTCGGAACCCTTTTGGGGCGACAGATTCCGACAACACTACAATCCCACATTGTGGGACTCTTACGTAATGGGACTAATATCCAGATGACAGTTTCAACTGCAGAACGCCAGACCGAGCCACAAACAAGCTCAACCGATCTCCGGGAAATTGCGAGCGACGTCGTTCGCCGCGCGATGCAGGGCGGAGCTACAGCGGCTGAAGCTATTGCCATGGACGGCAGCGAGTTCTCGACCGTTGTTCGCCTCGGCGAGGTGGAGACGTTGAAGGAATCCGGCTCCAAGGGTATTGGGGTGCGGGTCTTCTTTGGTAAGCGTGCAGCCAGCACCTATTCCAGCGATCTCACGCCTGCGGGGATTAAGCAGATGGTGGACTCGGCGCTAAGGCTGGCGAAGGTTACCAGCGAAGATCCCTTTGCCGGAATTCCCGAGCCAGCGCAGCTAGGCAAGCTGGAAGGCGACCTCGACCTCTATCACGAGGATGTTTATTCGCTCTCGACCGCCGATCGTATCGACTACGCGCGCCGTGCGGAAAAAGCCGCACTGGATGCTGACCCACGCATCACCAACTCCGAAGGCGGGAACTTCGATGCTGCCATCGGCTACAAGGTGCTGGCGAATTCCCACGGTTTTGTTGGCGATTACCAGCGCTCTTATTGTTCAGTATCGGCTGTGCCGATAGCGCAGATGGAAGGCGCCGCCATGCAGCGCGACTACTGGTATTCAGTGGCGAACACGCTGACGAAGCTGCAATCGCCAGAGGAAGTTGGTCAGATTGCGGCCAAGCGGACGCTGCGGCGTCTCGGCGCGCGCAAGGTGAAAACGGCGAAGGTTCCGATTGTTTTCGAACACACAATCGCGGGCGCGCTGGTCGGCCACATTTTTGAGGCAGTTAATGGTGATTCGGTTTATCGCGGCGCGTCGTTCCTGACGGACAAGCTGAACGAGAAGATCGCCGGTGACAACATCGACGTCATCGACGACGGCACCATGCCGGGCGGCTTCGGAACCAGCCCCTTCGACTCCGAAGGTGTGCCCAGTCGCAAGACGGTCGTCATCGAAAAGGGTGTTCTGAAGTCCTACCTACTTAACACCTACACTGCGAAGAAACTCAACTTGCAGACGACCGGCAACGCTTCGCGCGGCCTGGCGGGGACACCGGGGATCGGGCCGGGCAACTTCTTCCTCAAGCCAGGGACGAAAAGCGCAGAGGAGATTATCGCCGAGATCAAGGATGGATTGTTTGTCACCGAATTTCTCGGCTTTGGCGTCAACCTGGTCACGGGCGACTTTTCGCGCGGCGCCAGCGGCCTCTGGATTCAGAACGGCGAGCTGACGTTTCCTGTCGAAGAGATCACCGTCGCCGGCAATCTCAAGGACATGTTCGTCAACATCTCCGAGATCGGCAACGACCTGGAATTTCGCAGCTCCATCGCCTCCCCCACGCTGCGCATTGATGGGATGACCGTCGCCGGCGAATAAAAGGTCGAGCCCGGCACTTGTCATCACGAGGAGGCCTTCAGGCCGACGAGGGATCTGCTTTTCGCATGCAGCGCTTGAATGACCACGCTTCAGAATGCCGCCAGCAACTCGCGCTTCTTCTCTTCGGGCAAGAACGATGCTCGGAACGAATTGCGCGCTAGTTCGCGCAACTCGGCATCGGTAAAGCCGAAGATGTCGCGCGCGATCTCATATTCCTTGTTAAGCGTCGTGTGAAACATGTCGGGGTCGTCGGTATTCAGCACCACCGGCACGCCGGCGTCGAAGAGCTTTCGGACGGGATGTTCTGCGACATAGTGGCAACAGCCGGTAACGGCGTTACTGGTGATGCAGACTTCGACCGGAATCTGTTGTTCCGCCAGATAGCGCACCAGCTCCGGATCGTCGATGGCGTGCAATCCATGTCCAATGCGGTCCGGCTTCAGTTCTCGCAGAGCACCCCAGATCGATTCAGGGCCAACTGTCTCTCCGGCGTGCACGGTTAATCGCAGGCCGTTCTTCGCCGCATGTCTGTAAACATCGCGAAATTGCTCTGGCCCGGCCTTTCGTTCGTCGCCGCCTATACCGATGCCTACCACATTGTGAGACTTCAGTCTGATGGCCTCATCGACAACTCGTTGCGCCTCGTCAACGCCGAAGTGTCGAACGGCGTCGAGAATCCAGTAAAAAGAGATATCAAAGTCGCGCTCACCGCGCTGGCGGCCGCGCTCCGCACCTTCGAACAAAGGCGCGAATTCCTGTCCACGCCAATGCACCACGCCAGCTGAGATATACACCTCGGCATGAACTACATTTTGCTCGTGCAGCTTCTGCAGCATGCGATAGGTGACGAGTTCATAATCGTCGGCCGTGCGCAGGCGCTCGGTGACGGCTTTGAACGCGAGCATGAATCCGGTGAAATCCTGGTAGCGATATAACTCGCGAGCCTCGTCTTCGGTGAAAACGCGGCCGCTATCTTCGAGGTTCCGGTAACGATTGTTGGTGCTCGACAGCGGCGTGGGATGACGTCGGCTCAACTCTGACAATGTGGGAGGGTCGACCGAACCCTCGAGATGCAGATGGAGTTCGGCCTTGAGGAGCGATTGAATGAAGTCGTCGCTCACCGCTTGGTGACCGTCTGGAAAGCGGGCTTGGAATTGGCCGGGCTGAATTCGCTGCGATGGCGGCTATACAACCAGTACACGGCCATGCCGATGATCAGCCAGGCGAAGAAGCGCAGCCAGGTCAGGATCGGCAAGCCAGCCATCAGCAATATGCAGAAAAGTACGCTGAGGATTGGCGCAGCCAGTCCGCCCGGTGCGCGAAAACCACGGTGTCGCTCGGGCTGCTTGTAGCGCAGAATGATCACGCCGAGCGACACCAGCACGAACGCAAACAGAGTGCCGATATTCGACAGATCCGAAAGCGTGCCGATGTCGAGAATGCCGCCGGGAATGCCAACCAGAAACCCCGCAATCCACGTTGCGATGGCCGGTGTGCGAAAGCGAGGATGCACATTGCTGAAGACTTTCGGCAGCAGACCATCGCGCGACATGGAGAACCACACGCGCGCCTGTCCCAGCTGAAAGACCAGCAGCGACGAGATCATGCCCATCATGGCGCCGAAGAGCACGGCTAGCTCGGTCCAGCGCAGCAACTCCGACTTTGTGGTACCTGCCAGCATGCTCATGCTGTTGACCACGGGAGCAGCATCGTCGATGAGCGACCTCCATGGGACCAGGCCAGTAAGCACGACGGCAACCGCAATGTAGAGGATCGTACACACGATCAGGGTCGCGATGATGCCTATCGGAATGTCGCGTTGCGGATTGCGTGCTTCCTCAGCGGCCGTCGAAACCGAGTCGAATCCGATATAGGTAAAGAAAATAATCGAGCCGCCGGTCAGCACGCCTGACCAGCCTTCGGGAACGAAGGGATGGTAGTTTGTCGGATGAATGAAGCGCATGCCGACAAAGACGAACGCCAGGATGGCCGCGATCTTCAGCAGGACCATGATGTTGTTGGTCTCCGCCGATTCGCGAATGCCGCGCACCAGCACCACCGTCAGGATCAAGACGATGAGGAACGCCGGGATGTTGAAGCCGAAGTGCCAGCCTGGGTTGTAAAGCACGTTGCCTTTGAGATCGGTGAGGCCGCCGGGCAGATACGCGGGCGTAATCCAACGCAACGCGGGATGCCATCCGAACCAGGTGAAGGTGGCTTCCATGTGCGCTGCGAAACCCACACTCACGGCCATGTTGCTGACGGCGTATTCGAGGATCAGGTCCCAGCCGATGATCCATGCGATGAGCTCGCCCATCGTGGCATAGGTGTAGGTGTAAGCGCTGCCGGCGATGGGGATCATCGAGGCCAGCTCGGCATAGCACAGCGCGGTGAAGCCGCAGACGATCGCGACGAGTACAAGCGACAGCGCCAGAGCCGGGCCCGCACCCGGACGGCCGAGGGTTGCCGTGTGATGAACGATGTAGTCGGCGAGCGGGCTGTTCAGGATGGATGGTGTATCGAACTTCTGGCCCGCGATCGCGGTGCCGATGACAGTGAAGATGCCGGAGCCGATGACGGCGCCGATGCCGAGTCCGGTGAGCGACCACGGCCCGAGAGACTTCTTGAGCCGATGTTCCGCCTCCTGGGAGTCGGAGATCAGCTTGTCAATGGACTTGCATGCGAAGAGTTGGTTCGCCAGGTCGATGCTCCCGGGTGTGGAATCAGTCTGAATTCAAACAGAACGGCGGGATGAGGGCAAGTCGCGCGGAAAAATCAAATCACCGTGGGTTATCGCCACGAAGCAGTCGAGCGCATCACCCGGCCTTGACCTTCTTCGGTCGGCCGCCCAAGCGTCCATTGGCACGTGAAGCACGCCTCTTTGCCACAGTCGTGCGCTTCCCGCCTATTGCGCCCAGCCTTGCGGCCATCCATTTACGCGAACCGAGCGCGCCTTCCAGCAAAGCAGGGAGGTAAAGGTCCGCGTCGACTTTAGGAAAGTGAAGACCCAGTCCAGAAGGAGTGATTTCGATGCGCTGCAATTGGGCGTCGGTGGCATGCTGGAGGCCTTCTGCATCGCGGGGAGAAAAGCTGATGTCAACGCCCGACGCCAGGCTGACTACGACTCGCCCCATCTTGCGATCATAATGAGCGGCAGTCGCCGGAGGCGTTTTCCTGAGTTGTGTGCGGCCTCGTTCGTTGGCGGTCCGAAACTCATCAGTCGACGCCATGAATCCGCTCCCATTTTTTGCATAGTCTGCCAAGCGCCAGTTCCAGCTCTCGGTGGATGCGGCCGATTTCCGAGCGTCCACATCCGTAATTTTCGCGAAGGACGACCGGCCCATTGGGGCAGTTGAGCTCGAACACAGCTTCGCAATTCTTGCCAATAGCATGCACGTGAGCGGGGCGGTGATCGTTCGGATAAATCGTCACCCGCCAGCCCGCGAAGCGCAGGATCGTTGGCATCGGAATTATAAACCTAAACGCTTAGGTTTCCGAAAAGGACTGCTTTGCTTCGTTACTTGCCCGGCGCCAAGGTCTCCAGGAAGTAGTCGTCGATCATGTGGAACAGGTGGGTCTGGGTGGCGAATCCGGCGATGCCATGCGTCTTGCCGGGGTATACCATCAGCCGGAATTGCTTGCCCGCCTCGATCAGGTTGTTGACCATCTGAATGGTATTTTGCATGTGCACGTTGTCGTCGCTGGTGCCGTGTACTTCCAATAGCTGGCCATGCAGATCGGCGGCAAAGTTAACCGGCGAGCTGTCTTTGTAGCCAGCTTCGTTTTCTTTCGGCAGGCCCATGTAGCGCTCGGTGTAGATCGAATCGTAGTTGCGCCAGTCGGTCACCGGTGCGACCGACACTCCCGACTTGAACTGATCGCTGTGCTCAAGGGCGTAGAGGGTGAAGTATCCGCCGTAGCTCCATCCCCAGAAGCCAAGTCGAGTGCGGTCAAGCTGGGGGAATTGGTCGAGCGCTTCTTTCATGGCGGCGAGCTGATCGCTGAGTTCGACCGGGCCGAAGTGATGCTTAATGGGCAGCGCGAAGGCTTTGCCGCGATTCGCCATGCCGCGATTGTCGACGTGCAACACCGCGAAGCCCTGCCGCGCGAGGATCTGATCGAAGAGGTCAAATCCGAGCCACATGTCGCGGACGGATTGCACCCCCGGGCCGCCGTAGGGATTCAGGATCAGCGGTGCTTTTCCGTTGGCGTTCATCGGGCCGCCGGGCGGTGGAAACAGGATCTCGCCGTCCAGCTGAGTGAAGCCATCGGCCGCTACAAACTTGACGAACTTCGGGGTCAGCAGAGCGTAGGCGACGCTGCGCGGCTTCCAAAACGGCGTACAGTCGCCGTCCACCTTGCACACCGACATTGTGGGCGGCGTGGTCAGCGCGGAAAAGTTGTCGACGTAATACTTTGCGTTCTTAGGATCAAAGTCGGCGAAGTGGGTTCCGTCCTGCTGTGACATGCGGTGGAACTTCTCACCATCCAGCCCGACGGCGAACTCATCGCGCTGCAGTACAGCACCGTCATTCGCGGAGAAAAATACCGTGCTCGTCTGGCTGTCGACACCGTCGATGCTTTCCACCTCCCAATCGCCGCTGGTGAGCTGCTTCTCCATCTTGGCCTGAGCGCTGAGCGGGTTCTGCTTGTCGAAGCGGTAAAGATAGATGTGATTGTGGCCGTCGCGCCAGCTGGTCCACAGATATCCATCGCCGGAGTCAAGCACCTTGAAGTCAACTTCGGGATGCATGTCGATCCAGGCATCGGTGGTTTCGGTCATCATGAGCTGCGACTTGCCGCTGTCGACGTCAACAAAGTAGAGGTCGAGCCGATCTTGAACGCGATTGAGGGCCATCGCCCAGATCAGTCCATCGCGCACCCAGCCGAAGCGGGGAATCAGCACATTGGGATCGTTGCCCAACGGCAGCGCACTATTGCCGCCTCCGCCGGCACTAATCCACTTCACCTTACTGCCGTCACTCTTAAGGACGCCAATCCGCACGGCCGGGTTGGGATCGCCAGGCTGGGGATATTTCTGGTTGTCGACCGTAGGATGAACCGGAAGCCAGTCCGTGATGGGATAGGTCGGCACAGCCTTCTCGTCCATTTGCAAGAAGACGATCTGCTTGCCGTTGGGCGACCAGAAATAATTGCTGCGGGTATAGAGCTCTTCTTCGTAAACCCAATCGACTTCGCCGTTCAACAGATCTTCGCTGCCGTCTTTGGTGAGTTGGCGCTCGGCGCCGCCGTCCACGGCGCGAACGTAGAGGTTGTGTTTGCGGACGTAGGAGACGCGATCGCCGTCGGGAGAGAACTTGGGATCACCACTTTCATCGTTGCTGGAGGTGAGCTGCACCGCGGTGCCGTTGTCGAGGCGATAGAGCCAGAGCTGGCCGATGGAGTCGAAGAGCAGATGCTTGGAATCCGGCGCCCACTGATAGGCGGCGATGGAGTAGCGCTGCGCGGCCTCCTTCTTGCGCTCGTCCTTGATCGTGCTGGCCGGAGGAGCAAGCGTCGCGAGCTTGCCGCTGGCCACCAGCACCGCCGACTTGCCGGTGGCGACGTCGACGTAGTAGAGCTGTCCCTGATCGCCGCTGTCGTTGCGCTGTACGAACGAGACCCTAGTTCCGTCAGGACTCCATTGCACGTTCTCCGGGCCGCGTCCCAAAATGCCACCGGGTTGGTTCATGTCTTCGATGGTCAGTTGCTTTTGACCCTGTGCGGCCGGCGAGGCGGTTTGTGCAGTTACCAGAGAACAAAAGACGGCGAGAACGAAAGCAGCGAAGCAGGCTTTCACGGCAGCTCCGGAATATGAATTTTTGACTGCGGAAAGTTTATATCAGGAGGCCAAGATACGGGCGAGGGATGAGATACGAGCGAGGCCTGGCACTGTGCCCCTGAAGCAGGCGTGCGGATCGAGACACGAGGAGTTGGGACACCCGTCGGATGAAGCTAGTGCGCGATCTGATAGAGGCGCAATAGTTGAACGACCACGATGAAGATGCCGACGCCGAAATACAAATTGTGGGCGGTGTCGGTGCTTAAAGCCGCCGGCAAAGGGACACCGCGTTGGCGAAAGACAAGCACCAGGGATCGCTCGCGATCCATGATGAAATCGGCAATGCGGCGGTGGCAGGCCGCGATCAGGAGGCCAAATAGAAGTCGCGCAATTTCGAGTGGCATAGGGTAATGGTAAGAGTATGAGCGAAAACTGCTCAATAGGCCGAAAACCTTAATACGGCAGCAGTCAGCAATCAGCAGTCAGTTGTCAGTAGATCGGCGTCGGCGACCGCTCGGCAAAGCAACGAACACCAGCCTTTGCACGAAATGTGGCAACTGTGAGCTCGGGATGCGTGGCTGTGGCCGCGCACGTAGGTACTGACTGCTGACTGCTCTCCGCCGCGTGCTAGAATCCAACAAGTCCCCCATGAATTCCATTCTTAACAAGCTGATTGACCTGCAACAGGTCGACGCGCGCATTGCCGCATTGCACACCGAAATTGCGGCCTTGCCCAAGGAAGTCGCGCAGATCGAAGCCAAGCTCGCCGGCTCGAAGACCAAAGTGGAAGCGGCACAGGCGGCGATCAAGACTGACGAAGGGGCGCGGCGCAAGCACGAATCCGACATCAAGGACCAGCAGGAGAAGATCAGCAAGTATCGCGACCAGTCGCTGAAGGTCAAGACCAATCAGGAATACAAGGCCCTGCTGAGTGAGATCGAGCATGCCGAAGCTGAGATCGCCAAACTGGAAGACAAGGTTTTGGAGATCATGGTCGCCGCCGATTCGCGCAAAGAGGGGCTGAAGCAGGCCGAGGCGACGCTCAAAGCCGACACCGCGGAGAACGAAAAGGAAAAAGAGCACGCTCGGCAGCAGACGGCCGAAGACGAGAAGCAGTTGGCCGAGCTGACAGCGCAGCGTAAGGAATTGCGTTCAGGCGTCAGCGACGACACGCTGCGCCACTACGATCGCGTGCTGAAGCTGCGCGGCTCGGCCATCGCCGCCGTGCATGATAATCAGATGTGCTCGGTCTGCCGCGTCATCCTGCGCCCGCAGGTGTATCAGGATGTGATGAAGGGCGAAGAGATCCTCGCCTGCGATTCATGCCAGCGAATCCTGTATTTCGTTCCACCTCCGCCCAAGGAGGAAGAAGCGAAAGAAGGCAAGCCGCCTGCAGCTGCCGTGAAGCATGAAGAAGAAGTTGCGCCATTGGACGAAGCGGCGGCGCAGTAGGAATCATTCAGCCTGATCCGTAGTCCACTCCCCTGAGATGACGAAGGTTTCGGAGGCCACGGGCGAGATCATGCCGGCTCCATTCTCTCCAATGGCTTCGTAGTATCCTGCCGCGCTGCCATCGGCGGATTGCGCCCAAAACGCCCATGTATCCCACTGCGTGACCACATCCTGAATCTGGAGATAGTAGGTTCCTGGTGGAAGCGCGAGATTGGGAACGGAAAAGCTCATCTGCCAGGCGAAGAATAGGAATTTCGTAAGGTAGGGCGGCTGTAGGCGATTCAATCCCACAAAGCCGCTGCCCTTCACCTCGCCGCCGAAGGGCTCGGTGGTGATGGTCCACTTCAGATGCTGGGGGATATTGCGATCGTCTACGTCATAGAGCGTGAGGCTTACGCTCGTGATGGTGGCGGCTTGCGACAGCTCGAAAGAGTTGGTGACGGCCGATCCGAAGTTTACGTGGAAGTAGCCAACGTCTCCGTCAGCGCCATTGTTGTAGAGGGTTTGCTGAGCGATCGCCGGCACGGCGAGCAGAACGACAATCGCCAGGCTGGTCGCGGTCAGGAACGATAGGCGAACTCTTGGTGCGCGCATGGATAAGCTCCTTGCGACGTGCGTAATCTGGGCGCCCCACTTGCCGCTGGATACAATCCCGGCAAGCATACACGCAGCCGAGGCTGCACGCTACGGCTATCTTCCAGCGATATCCATCCCGACAAGCATCAGCGCAACCCCGCTCACGCTTCGTACTTCACCAACGCCGCCATGCCTGCTTCGAGATGCCAGATGATGTGGCAGTGGACGAACCACAGGCCGGGATTATTGGCATCGAAGGCCACGGTGACGGTAGCGTTGCCCGGAACTAGAATGGTGTCGCGCATCGCACCCTGCAGCGGACGGCCGTTGATTTCGACCACCTCGAATGCGTGCCCGTGCAGATGCATCGGGTGCGACATGGGAGTCTCGTTAACGAACTTCAGCGCGACCCGCTGTCCCATCTTCACCTGCACCTGGGACTTCTCCGCTCCGGGATTATTCACGTTGAAGACGATATCGTTGATCATCCACTGATATTTGGCCATGTTGCCCTGCAGGCGCAGGACAGAAGTCTGATCAACTGCTCTGGGAGTGAGTGGAGTCACGGCCGACAGCTGGCTCTCCTGATCGAGCGTGAGCAACCCGGTCGGCGACGCGCCTTTCACGGGCAAACGTTTGACCGACGCGCCAGCCGTAGCCAGGAAGATGCCGGTCTGTTCTCTTGAAGCCTCGCGCAAGGCAAGGATGGGAAATGCGCCGCCGCCCGGCGGGATCTGCACCATCAAATCGATACGCTGCGCGATGGCCAGCGGAAAGCGGCTGGCGCGAATCGGCTTGACCGGTAAGCCGTCGGTGGCAATCAGCTCTCCGGTGAGGCCGCCGAGATCGACGAAGTAATTCGTGCCCGAACTACCGTTGATGATGCGCAGGCGGACGCGCCCGGACTTCTCGACACGAACGACATCGGGATCATCCAGAGTGCGGTCGTTAGCGAGATAGGCGTCGTAGTTGACGTCGTTCGCGTCGGGCTTACCTGGCATCTTCCCGCCCATGGCCATGGCTTTCTTTGGCGCGATAAGCTGCGCATAGATTTCCTTTGGCGGCGTGAAGCTGAAGTCGCCGAAAAAGACGGTGACTTGCTGGACGTCCGCCGATTGGTCGGCCGAATCGTGAACAATGAGCGGAGCCAACAGCAGACGCGCTTCCTGCAGCCCCTCATGCGAGTGCATCCAATGCGTACCGGCCGGGATAACTGGGAAGTTATAGAACGAACTTTCATTGGGCCGGATAACGGGCTGGGTGACTCCGGGCACACCGTCCTCATTGTTGGGAGGATACAGACCGTGCCAGTGGATCGCCGTCGGCTCCGTCAGTTTGTTCTCCAGCACCACGCGAAAGGGCTGGTTGTAGACCGACTCGAGACCTTGGGTTCCATTCGGCTGCAGAAGTCCCAAAACCGAGGCCGATTTGCCGTTGATCTCCAGCGTGCGGGTGACGGCTTGAATCTTGGTCGGGGCGGGTTGCGTGGCTTGGAACAGATCGAGAGCGGCGGCGTAGCCTCGGTTGTGGAGGGCTATGCCCGCGAGACTAGCAGACGCGGAAGTCAGAAATTCACGACGGGAAAATCTCATAGTGCGATTCTTGATATGAGTTTGGCCGAAGGAAATGAATCATAGTCCATCTGGACACATGCGCGACATGAAATTTGTTTGAAGGTCTTCCAGAAGCGGAGGCGTGGTTTGTGTCGTCGGCTAAAGCCGACTCCGGAAGTAAAATATACGACCTATCGGCACGACTGAAGTCGTGCCCTGACACGAAGCGCTGGTGGAACGACTCCAGCAGCCTGTGAAGTTGTGCCCTGACACTGCTCCTGCGCACGTGGAGTTTGGCAGCAGTGCGCGAAGTCTGCTCTGATACGAAGCTATTACGGCTGAGTGAGGACGGTGTGGTAGGGATCGAGGACTAACTGCCGCACTTCTACCGGGGCAGGCAAAGTGAAATGGGTGTCGGCGCCCTCGGCAAATACGCGCCCAAGATAGATCTGCCGATCTCCGACGACGCCATAGACTGGAACGTTGGTAACCAGATCGAATGGCGCCGAGTCCTGGTGAATGACCCCACTGGCCATCGTTCCCTTAGCGCCATGGGCGAACTTTATGCCTGAGAGATCAAGTTGCGGAAAGGCAGTTCCGTAAACCCAGCCATCGAAGAACCAATCCAGAGATTTGCGATTTTCGAACCACAACGATCGCGGCAGAACCTCCTCGACCGCCTGCTCGAAGTCGGCATTGGTGATTTCCTTGCCTTTGAATTGAACAACCAGGTTGCGCAGCAGCGCGAGAAACGCTGTGTCATCGCCGTTTGGATTGTCTTCGGTACGCGAGGCGTCCCGCAGCATCCAGCGCAGCATATGGATGAGCCAGGTGCCGCGGCCGTAGGTGATGATCTCGTAGCCGTTGGGGAAATGCGACGACGAAAGCCTGCTGCCCAGGGTTACCGGCCCGGCTTCGACTAAACGCCGGCCCTCAGGCGCGCGGCTCGCGAGGATGCGGCGGTACGTTTCCATCGCGACCTGAACGTCGGCCGGACGCGAGCGCTCCAGCAGCAACAGGGAGCAATAATTCGCTAAGCCTTCCAGTAACCATTGCTCGTGATAGCTGGCCCATGAGACCTGGTCACCGTACCACTGGTGCGCCACTTCGTGCGGCATCATGACTTCGCTGTAAATGATGGCATCGGCCGCCGACAGATTCATGGCCCGCAGTTGCTCAGGCTGCAGATAGGAATAGCTGGAAAGGAAGATCAACCCTGGCCAGCCTTGGCTCTCGGCGCTGGGATTTTCGGTGAGCGAGAGCGAGCTGAAGGGGTACGGCCCCAGCATTTGCGAAAGCGCGGTAAGCGCTTCCGCGGCGCGCTCGGCCAGCGACTCTCCCGTCTCCGCGGGATTCTGCAATGGCTGCGGCGGAGGTACGGGCTCGACCGTTCCGGGCGCGTGGGGCGAAAACAATGCAGAAGGTGAGGTGATGGCGGAACTTGGCGCCGCGTGCTGCTCTTCGGCGCCGCGGGCGGCGTAGGCGTCGACCTCGACATTGGGAAGCTTGGTCGAGCTGCGCACATATTCGCCGAGGTTGAAGCCCGCGATTGGAATTGGCTGTTCGCTTACCCAATGACCAACGAAACCGTCGCCTTCCGGTTCCAACGAAACGCGGCGCCCGGTGGCGATCAGCGACCATGGCTGCGGAAAGCGGAAAGTCAAATCGTAATTGGCCATGGCAATGCCGCGATTGGGATACCAGGTACCGCGCGCTCCAACGTAGAACAATCCCCCGCCGGCGTCAGAAAGTACCGAGCCCGAATAGGTGAATCGCAGCGAGAAATGTGCGCCCGGCTGCAGTGGTGCGGCAAAAACGACGGCGATGGTGTCGTTGCCACGGCGCGACAACTCGCTGCCTTCGATCGCTTCGTTCTGGATGAATTCCAGCGGCTGGCCTTCGTACTCCACCTTCTTCAACTGCAAATAGCGCGACAACTCAAACAGCACGATGCGCGTGCCGCCCAGCTTCACGTCGACGTCGAGCGTGGCCTCGGCGGAAAGGTTGCGCGCGGGATCGACGGTGGCATTGATGGTGTACTTGTTGATGGACATCACATGCGGCGTCCACAATGGGCCGCTGGGACCGCCGAAGCGCGTGTCGGAAAGCGGCGTCTTGCGCAGCGAGCGCATGGGGAAGCTCATCCACAGGTCGTAATACACCTGATCGTCACGCGAAGAGGCATTGCCGACGGTGATTTGCTCGGGGCTGCGGGTGTCGAAGAAGACATCGAAGATACCGTAGTGCTCGCCGGCAAAGCGGCCATGCAGCATGCGATCGGGAATTGGCGGCGGCTCACCCGCAGCGGCAGACGGCGGTGCGCTGGTAAACGAGATACAGAGCCGCATGGCATCCATCTCGGCTAGGGTGCGCGCGCGCTCGTTGTTGCGGGCAACGAAATCGGCCGCATCTTCGGGCGGACGCAGAAAGGGTTCGAGTTCCCTGGCCAGATCGTCGTTGAAACGCAGGTAGCCGGACGAAAACTTCTCCTCCAGCACTCCGGCGTTGATGAATAGCCCCAACGACGCGCGCTCCATGCGATCCGGCGGGCGAATCAGCACCTCACCTTCGCCTTCGAAATATGCACCGGTGACGTGGCCATCCACCGCCTGGGTAAAGGCGATGGTTCCATCGGTGAGCCAGATGTGCACATCCTCGCGATCGATGGCAGCTTCGCGGATTTTGAAGACGCGCTGGGGGTCGAGAGCGACACTGCGCAGAGCGTGATATAGCGGTAAAACCGGGCCGGAGTCGAGTGCCGGCGTTGCCTGGGCCGGAGGCTGAGGTGCAGTGAGCGCTGCCTGCTGTTGCTGCGCGACTGCCGCGGCAGACAACAACAGCCATAGCAAAGCGGATTGGCGCACGACCGCAATGGCCCAGTGGGTCATAAATGCTGTTTCAAGGATGCTACGGAAAGCAGGCGGTTGTCATCCCAGGTGGGACGAGACGCAGTTGCAGGTGGGCGTGGAGTCTAGAGATTACTTCTGAACCGCATAATGCAGCTTAACCACACCGTCGGGAAACGTCTTTGAGGAAAGCAACTTCAAGGTCACGTGGCGATGGCGAGGCGCGATAAGAGGAATGCCTTCGCCAATGAATTTCGGGATGACGGAGATGATGAATTCGTCGATTACCCCTTCGTCGAGGAAGGACGCGATGATGCCTCCGCCGCCCATCATCCAGATGTTCTTTCCTTTTCCGGAACGCAGGCGAGCTGCGAAGGCTTTGACGGGTTCATCCACAAGCTGGACTCCGGCAACGGTATCCGACGCCTTCAACGTCCGGCTGAAAACATAATTCTTCAGTCGAGTGTCGAACGCAGCGCCAGCCATGCCCTTCTTCTGTAATGCGAGCGCTAAGTCGTAAGCCTTTCGTCCCCCCAGAACCGTATCGACCGACTGGTAGAACTCGTCCAATGCCGTAGTTGCCTTTGGGACGGGGGCGGTCCAGCCAGTGGAAAGAGCCGTCAGGGCGCGCGATGAAGCCGTCGGCGCTGATGGCGACGAGAACGATGATCTTACGGTTGCGAGCCGTGGAGGTTGTCTTGCTTGCCGCTCGCTCTGCCATGGTTCGACGGAAGGGTTAGTTCTGAACCGGATCGGCGTTTTCGGCGACGACCAGTTTCTCTTCCAGTTCGGCGACATGCTCCATCAGGAGATGGTCATAGCCCTTGAAGTTCCGCAGACGGTAGAGAAATTCACCTAGCAGTAACAAACGGCAGCAAACTACCACAATGAAAACCAGAGCGAGACCGATGTCGAGATTGGCGTGAAAGTTGGTGTAAATGGCTTGATCGCCGCCGGCCCGGATGGCCGAACGGATGGAGACGATCTCCAGGAAGAGGCCGCCCAGGAACAATCCGATCAAAACGAAAATGAAGACGAAGGAACGGGCCACGTAAACCAGCGTGTTGAAGGAGTTGTTGTGGCACTCACACAGGTTGAAGAGCTTCGAATTGACGGAAAGCAGCCGCGCCTTGAGGATCCAGGTGCTCAGCCTTTGTGGGGGCAAAGAAACAAAATGCCGCACCGTGTCGGCATAGAGCGCACCCAAGCCGGCGAAAATGACGAGGATGACCTCCAGCAGGAGGGCATGATGATGCAGCCATAAAGTAAGAGAATTCAGCATCTGGGCGCAACTATAACACGGAAATAGCAGCCATGGGGACCGCCGGGCCGGGGGATCAGGGGAGTCTTAGTTCCCTGTGGAGCTTCGTTTCCACTTGCCGATAGGCAGGATGAGGGCATCAGCCTGCGCCGGGCCGATGTGTCTTCGGGCGAACCGGCAAGATGCGCCTCTGGATTGGCGGAAATGAGGTTCGGTTGCATGGCGCCGCCTGCACAAGCCCCGAATGTCCGACGGATGCAACAGCGGGACGTGAACCGTTTCAAACCGGGCCGATGGCTTCCCATCATTGGAATTCTTGTAATCGGCTCTCTGCTCAACCTCGCCGTGCTTGTGGTTTTGCGCAGCCAGGAAGAACGCAACGCCAAGGCCGCGTTCGAAAACGTGGCGCAAGTGCGGTTTGACGACCTGGAAGCCAGCGTTCATGAAAGCCTGGACAATCTGGACGCGGTGGCGGCGTTCTTCAACTCCTCGCGATTGGTGGAGCGTGCGGAGTTTGGTCGCTTCACCAATTCTCTTTTAGGTCGCGACAATGCCCTGCAAGCTTTGGAGTGGTCGCCCCGGGTGACCCTGGCTGAGCGCCGGGCCTACGAGCAGATGGGCAAGCGTAACGGCTTTCCCAGGTTCCAGCTCACCGAAAAGACACCTGCCGGTCAGATGGTAAGAGCCGCGGAGCGGCCGGAATACTTTCCAGTTTTTTATGTCGAACCCTTGCGGGGCAATGAGCGCGCGGTCGGCTACGATCTGGCGTCCAATCCTGCACGCGACGCCGCACTGACGCGCGCCGCCGAGAGCGGTGAGTTCGCCGCGACCGAGCCCATCATCCTGGTACAGGAAAAGAAAAATCTGCCGGGATTCCTGGTTTTCCGCGCAGTTTACCGGCAAGAGCGGAGCCTGGCGACCACAGAGCTGCGCCGGCAAGCGCTGCTGGGCGTAGTCCTCGGGGTGTTCCGCATGGAGGATATTGTCCATCGCGCAGCCATGGGGCATGGCGGCTCCAATCGAATCACCATCACCATCGCCGACGTGGATTCGAGCGGTAAGCGATTGCCGGTGTTCCCGAAAGCAAGGCCGATCCACTCTGCGCAGCCGGGCTTCGAGGCCGGGCGGGTGATCTCGGCTGGGGGCAGGACCTGGGAGATCCTGGCCTGTCCGGCGGATAAGTCCTTTCAAGCCGCGCGCTGGACCAGTTGGACCATCTTCCTCGGCGGCATGCTACTGACCTTTGCCGTGGCGGGCTATCTGCGGCTCCTGCAAAACCGGACCGCGGAAATCGAACTGACGGTCGCCACCCGCACGCGCCAACTGAACGCCGCTCTGCAGAAACTGGAGTTAGTCAACAGCGAACTGAACAAGAGCCGAGCGCGCTACCAAAAGCTGGTCGATCTTTCTCCCAACGCCATTCTGGTGGGAGAAAACAAAGCCATCACCATGGCTAATCAAAGCGCGTTGCAGCTGTTCAAGATTGCGACTCCGGAGCCGTTGAAGGGCAACCGGTTGCGAGATCTGGTGTGTCCATCGTTTCGTGCCATGACGGACAGCGCTATCGAACCTCTATACCACTCTGTGGGACAGTCGCCGCTGCAAGAGGCGCAGATACTGTGTGGCGATGGCAGCTCCGTCGACATTGAATTCGCCGCTTCGTCTTTTATTGACGAGAATGGCGTCACCATCCAGACCATCCTGCATGACATCTCGGAGCGCAAGCGGGCGGAAGCCGAGCTACTGCGCGCCAAGGAACAGGCCGAGGCCGCCAGCCGCACCAAAAGCATGTTCCTCGCCAGCATGAGTCATGAAATCCGCACCCCGATGAACGGCATCATCGGGATGTCGGAGCTGCTGTTGCAAACCCATCTGTCTCCGGAGCAGCGCCGCTATGCCGAAATCGTGCGCAGCAGCGGCGAGAACCTGCTGGGCATCATCAATGACATCCTCGACTTTTCCAAGATCGAAGCCCGCAAGCTGATCCTGGAAGTAGTCGATTTCGATCTGTCCATTCTCTTGCGCGAGACGGTCGATATGCTGGCGCTGAAAGCCCACCAGAAAGGCCTGGAGCTGAACTGCCGCATCGCTCCCGAAACACCGTTATTCCTGCGGGGCGATCCCAGCCGTTTGCGTCAGATCCTCACCAACCTCATCGGCAATGCCGTGAAGTTTACCGAGCACGGGGAAGTTGCGGTTTGCGTTGAGCCGGTGGCAAGCGCTCCCCCGGGCGAATTGAAGTTCTCGATTGCCGATACCGGCATCGGCATCGACAGCGCGCAGCTGAAAACAATCTTTGCGCCCTTCGTGCAGGCCGATGGGTCAACCACGCGCCGATTCGGTGGAACTGGTCTGGGGCTGGCGATCTCGCGCGATCTGGCTGAGATTATGGGCGGCAGGATTGGAGTCGAGAGTGTCACCGGAAATGGATCCGTCTTCTGGTTCACGGCGGTCTTGGCGATGCCATCGCAGCAGCCTGCGATTTCTGTTGCTCCGGAGATCAGCTGGGCCGGCATGCGGGCGCTGATTGTCGACAGCAACGCCAGGAATCGATCGCTCATGTGCGAGCTTCTGCAATCGTGGGGATTGCGCTGTGAAGAACTGCAGGCCGCCCAACCGGCATTGGCACAATTGCGCCGGGCGGTCGATGACGGTGACTCATTCCGCCTGGCGTTTCTTGCCGGGAATTCGGCGAGTGCAGCTGCCCTGGACGTAGGCAGGGAAATCGCCGCGAATCGTTCATTGGCCAGTCTGTCCCCGGTTTTGATGACATTTCTGGGCAACGAGCTTGACGAGCAGCAGCTGCAGCAGGCAGGTTTCGCCGCGCAAGTGTCCAAGCCGATCTGGAAGTCCAGCCTGCGCGATTGCCTGATGCGCGCGCTGGATCGCAGGCACTCAGTTCGGACGGCCAGCATCGCGCGAGTCGAGCCTTCTGTGCCGACCAAGTCTCAAGCTGCCCAGCTACAAGCCGCGCACCACTCGCGCGTGCTGATTGCCGAGGACAATCCTACGAACCAGGAAGTAGCGGTCGCCATTCTGCACAAACTGGGCTACGAAACCGAGCTGGCCGGCAATGGCGAGCTGGCCATTCGCGCCCTGCAGGACGGGGACTTCGACGTGGTGCTGATGGACTGCGAGATGCCGCACATGGACGGCTACGAGGCTACCCAGCGAATTCGCAGCGGCCAGGACGGAGTCCGTAACCGCGACGTTCCCATCGTGGCGCTGACCGCTTCCGCGATGGCTGCCGATCGCGATCGCTGTTTCCGCGTCGGGATGAGCGATTACGTCTCGAAGCCGGTCGACCCGCAGCGGCTCGCAACCACGTTGGCAAGGTGGACTGCACCCTCCAAGCCGGCCAGCCCACAGCCGCAAATGACGACGCCAGCGTCTCCGGCGTCGCCAGCAGCACCGGTCTTCGACGAACACGAGCTGCTGGAGCGCCTGATGGGCGATCGCAAACTGGCGTATAAGCTCGTGGACAGTTTCATCCAGGACGTGCCCGGAAAGCTGGCTAATCTGGATGGTATGATTCGCGCTGCCGACAACACCAAAATCCGTGCCGCAGCCCATGCGCTGAAAGGAGCAGCCGCGAACCTTTCCGCCCGCTCCTTGAAGGACCTGGCGGTGCAGATGCAGGACGCGGCAACCAACAACGACTTGCAGCGCTGCGCCGTGTTGGCGGCAAACCTGCAAACCGAGTTTCAGCGATTCCAGTCAACCCTGGCACAATCGGAATGGGGTCGAGCCGGTTTAATTCACACCGTGTCCCGGTAGAACAGGCCTTACGCACTCTATCAGGAGTCGCCCGCCGCAGCGAACCGGGTGATGTATTTTCAGTGATAAAGATATACAGACGGCGTCGACGGTGGGCCGTGCTCGCTTGAGCAGCGAACTACCTCGGCTTCTCGTCAACTTCGAAAATGCCGAAGGTGTTGCCCTCCGGATCGAGGTAGTATCCCTGCCAGCACCGGCCGGGCACGGCAAACTTGGGCAGCGCCACTATGCCACCCAGCTGCAATATTTTCTTTTCGGTTGAACCGTAATCTTCGACCTGGAACGAGCAGACAAAAGCGTTGGTGCCGCTCTGCGCCGGCGGCCGCGGTGCGGGCCTCTGCAACAGGCCGGCCTCAACTCCGCCGGCCGAGATGCGCCAATACTCAATCGGCAGTCCCTGAGCCTTGGCAAAGCGCCAGCCAAAAACTTTGGAGTAGAAGCCCATCGCGCGCGCCGTATCGTCAGCCTGAATCTCGAAATGGATATTTGCCATAGCTGTTTTGAGCGTGACTCTTTGATTTTAGGTATTACTGGCAACCGGCAACTGCAAATCAGATTCGCTGCAGCTCCGGCACCGTTCGCTCGTTGCTGACATTACCAGTGTTGAGCGTGGTCTTCGGTTCCAGCAGCATGACGTGCGTCTCCGGATCGGCGGAAGGGAAGTGCTCGACGCCGTGCGGGATGATGATGAATTCACCCGATGAATAACGATCTCCCGCTCGCCCTCGTCGTCGCGCACTTTCATGCGCAGCTCGCCTTTGACGACAAAGAACAGCTCGTCCTCGACATCATGGTGATGCCACATGAAGTCGCCCTGGAGCTTCACCAGCTTCACGTAGGTATCGTTGATTTCGCCGACGATCTTCGGCTGGTATTGCTCGTGGAACAGCGAGAATTTGAGCGCCAGATTGACCTTATCCAAGCAGGCCTCCCAAGAAGTGATGTCTGCAAGAAATCAGGATTCCGTGCGGTCCGGAAGCGACTCAGTTTGTGACGAACAGCATCCGCCCGGCGGCAATTGAGGCGGCTTCGGCTTTGGGGTAAAGTGTAGGTCAACTTTTATTCCGGCCAACCCCGGCTCCGCCTGTGTCCAAGAACTCCGCCAATCTCGACCTTTTGCGGGCCATCGCCGTTCTCATGGTATTCCTGCACCACCTGCTGGAATACGGTTATTTCTCGGATCACCGGGTCAGCGGCCTGGGCCAGTTCGGGGTGCTGATCTTCTTCGTTCACACCAGCCTGGTGTTGATGATGTCGATGGAGCGCAACAGTGGTGCGCTCAACTTTTACATCCGCCGCTTCTTCCGCATTTATCCATTATCGATACTGGTGGTCGGGCTGGTCGTGGTACTGCATATCCCGTCCAATCCCGCCAGGGAGTACACCTCGCTGGGAACGTTCAATCTGTTGTCGAACTTCGCCCTCACCATGAACCTAACGCACTCGCCCATGGCGCTGGCTCCGCTCTGGAGTTTGCCCATCGAAGTGCAGATGTACATCGTCTTACCGCTGCTGTTCCTGGTGACCAAAACCCGTCACCCGTTCCGCAACCTGCTGCTCATCTGGATGGCGTTATTGCCGCTGGCGTATTTCCAGCCGCTGATGACTGGGCCGCACAACATCCTGCGCTTCGCTCCTTGCTTTGTGCCGGGGATCATTGCCTATGGCTTGCTCGGCAAATGGCAACCCAATCGGAAGCTGCCCTGGTGGCTGTGGCCACCGCTGATCCTGGCAATTTATGCGGGGTATCAGTGGCTCGATCCGCATGGCTATGGATGGGTTGAGTGCCTCGCGCTGGGCCTGGCGATTCCTCTCTTCCGCGAAGTGCAGGTGAAATGGGTGCGCAGCGTGGCCGCCGCCATCGCCAAATATTCCTACGGCATTTATCTTTTTCACCTGATTGCGATTTACTACTGCTTCGACTGGCTGATCGCCGCCACTTGGGTCAGGGTCGCGGCCAGCGTTCTGTTCACCGCCATCGCTTCGGCAGTGAGCTATCACCTTCTGGAAGAGCCACTTATCGAATACGGACGGCGTTTGGGCCACGTCCTGGCGCCCCCCAGTCCACCCAAAGCGGTGGCGCAAGCGGTCGGGGTTTCGCGATAGCCGGGTCCCTTGTCAGCTTGACATTTCGCCTTTTCTTCGCATATCATTCCCCGGTCGCCGCAACCGCGGCAGGAGTTCTTCATGGCAATTCGTGACATGCTTCTCCCAGAGTTCGACTCCGAGATGGCCAACACCCGCAAGTTGCTGGAACGCCTTCCGGAAAAGATCACCGATTACAAACCTCACCCCAAATCAATGCCGATGAGCCGCCTGGCCGGCCACGTTGCCGAACTGCCGGGCTGGGCGAAAGAGACCTTTACCAAAGAAGTTCTGGAATTCGATATGGACAACTTCGTTCCCTTCGATCCCAAGACGCGCCAGGAAGTGCTGGACACCTTCGACAAGAATGCGAAAGCCGGACGCGAAGCCCTCGCCGCCGCCAAGGACGAAGATTTTCCCGTGATCTGGAGCTTGAAGAACACCAAGGGCGACACCATCTTCGCGATGCCGCGGGCGGCCTGCTATCGCGGCATGGTGATGAGCCACATGATCCACCATCGCTCGCAGCTTGGCGTTTACCTGCGGTTGAATGAGATCGAGATTCCCGGAATGTACGGCCCGTCGGCCGACGAGATGAAGTTCTGGACCGAAGCCCAGACTGCCAAGGCGTAACTGGCCTTTTCGCGCGAACCCCTAATCGGACAGAATCTTCCCAAAATGCCCACCGGAGCGATTACTGCCAGGTGGGCATTTTTCTGGAATAATGTCGATACATTGGTAGTTTGCTAGAATATTAGCAGGTCTTGAGGATATTGACATGAATCCTGAAATTCGCCTGCGCGTGGCCGACAATGGAAGAATTGTTATTCCTGCCGCACTCCGTAAGGCTCTTGGCATTGAGATTGGGGACGAGGTCGTGTTGCGGGTTCAGGACAACGAGCTCCGCATCACTACACAGGAGCGCCGGATCGAGCGAGCCCAGCAGCGTGCTCGACAGCATTTGAAGCCCGGCACATCGCTGGTCAATGAATTACTGGCCGAGCGGCGTGAGGCCGCGAGAAATGAATAGCGTCGTTCTGGACGCGTCGGCCATTCTCGCTCTCATCAACCGCGATCCCGGATCCGACAAGCTGACGCCAAAGCTGTTGGCTGACGCGGTGTGCAGTACCGTCAATCTTGCGGAAGTTCAGACCAAGCTGGTGAGCAAGGGATGGTCGCCCGAAGACGCATGGGAAGATGCGACCAGCCCGATTCGCGAAGCCATTTTCTTCACCGACGAACACGCCAAGATCGCCGGCAGTCTGGTGGCGCTGACCCAGCCGTTCGGGCTGTCGTTAGGAGATCGCGCTTGCCTGGCTTTGGGAATCTCGCTGAAGGCGCCCGTCTACACGGCTGAGAAGATGTGGAACAAACTGAAGCTGGGCGTGCGAATTCACTTGATACGCTAGCCGACCACATCTCTACGGTAGTCGTTCCACTCTTGCTCTCACTCCGAACAGCGTAGCCGCCCACTGTTGCAATACCGCTTCATGCTTCTTGAACTGCATGGCCGCGGGCTCTGTGCACGAACAAAAATCCCCACCCACAGGTTGCGGCGGGCTCTATTTCTCGCGTCGCAGGTAATCTCGCGGCGTCAGAATCTGGATCTCACGGAAGGGATTCAGCTCGAGCAGGTCTCGATCGCCGCTTACCAAAACGTCGGCGCGCCCGTTCACAGCAGCTTCCAGAAACTTGTCGTCTTTCGGATCGCGCGACGCCCGAATCTGATCACCACATCGACTAGCTCGATTAGCCCTGTAAGGCGAATCAACAGGGCATCTCTGGCGTGCTGCGAGACATATCGATCGAACTTTGTTGAGTGCAGTTTTGTTGCCAGCTCCCGCATGGTCGCAGAAGTCGCAACCAACTGACCATTGCTGAGGGCAATTTCCAGGGCTTGAGCGGGAGTCGAAGATGCCAAAAGAAGAGCGCTGATCAGGACGTTGGTGTCGAAAACGACTCGCTCATGCTTCATCGCTCAGAAGATCAGCGAGACGCTCTTCGGTAAGGCCGTTGGCGGCAGCCTGCCCAGCGACCACATTACGCAGATAGAGAAATGTCCGGATGCTGCCCGCGCTGGGTGTTCTCAGCGCCAGAATATCACGGCAGAGGAAGGGCACGCACAACCGCGACGAGCTCACCCAGAGCCTCTGTCCTTCCGTTACTGCACTAGCGTTCCCGTCTCGCCGTCGCCGTTCTCGTCCGTCTCCTCTGGCGGGATGACTGACGCTGCTGCCAGACGATCGCCTTCTTCCATGTGCAGCAGGCGCACGCCCTGCGCGGAGCGTCCCGACTCACGCACGGTTGCGGTGTCGATGCGGATGATCTTGCCGAACTGGCTGATCACCATCACCTCCGACAGCTCATTCACCAGCATGATCGAAACGACCTTGCCATTGCGCGCCGTCGTCTTCACGTTGATCACGCCTTTGCCACCGCGTGTTTGCAGGCGATATTCGTCGACATCAGTACGCTTACCGTAGCCATTCTCGGTGACCGAGAGAATCAGGCTGGCTTCGTGCTCGTCGCCGTTCTTTGCCTTCTTGCGCTCCTTCGGCGTAATCGCCATGCCGACAATGTAGTCCTTATCATCGAGGTCCATGCCCCACACGCCGTAGGCGCCGCGTCCCATCGGACGAACATCTTCTTCATGGAAGCGGATCGCCATGCCCTCATGGGTGGCCAGGAAGACAATCTGATTGCCGTCGGTGCAGCGCACGGCGACCAGCTCGTCGCCCTCCTCGATGCCGATGGCGTTGATGCCGACCGAACGCACGTTGCTGAAGTCTTTCAGCGGCGATTTCTTTACCAGGCCGTTGCGAGTCACAAAGAAAACGTAGCGATTCTCTTCTTCCAGGTCGCGAACGGTGAGCATGGCGCGCATGCTCTCTCCCTGTTGCAGTGACACCAGGTTGGCGATGGCTTTGCCCTTGCCCGCCGCACTCAGCTCAGGAATTTCGTACACCTTCAGCCAGTACACGCGTCCCCGGTTGGTGAAGATCAGGATGTAGTCGTGGGTGGAGGCGACGAACATGTGCTCGAGGAAATCCTCCTCGCGCGTGCTCATCCCTTTGCGGCCAGTGCCGCCGCGCCGTTGCTGGCGATAGGTCGAGATCGGCGTACGCTTCATGTACCCGGAGTGCGTCACCGTCACCGCCATCTGCTCGTCAGCGATCAGATCCTCCAGGTTGATCTCGGCGGCTTCATCCTGGATCTCCGTGCGCCGCGCATCGCCGTACTTTTTCTTAATCTCTTCCAGTTCTTTGATGATCACGCCGCGCAGCTTCTTTTCGCTGGCGAGAATGGATTCGTAGTCGGAAATGCGATCGCGCACTTCAGCAAGCTCTTTGAGAATTTCGTCGATCGACAGGCGGGTGAGTCGATGCAATTGCAATTCGAGGATGGCATCGGCCTGCACCGCGTCGAACGGCTTGGTCAGCTGCGAAGGTACCAGTCCCTTAAGCGACGCCGTCTTCCCACCTTTGCCATCGCCAACGGCTACCGTCTTTCCGGTGAAATACTCGACCAGGTTGGTGCGCGCTTCAGCACGATTGTCGCTGCCGCGAATAATGCGGATGACATCGTCGACACGATCCAGCGCAGCCTGGTAGCCCTCCAGGAGGTGCTCGCGCTCGCGCGCCTTCATCAGCAGATACGCGGTGCGGCGGCGGACCACGTCGATGCGGTGATCGACAAAGTGCTGGATCGCCTGCACCAGGCCCATCTCTTTCGGCTGGCCGTTGACCACGGCCAGGAAGATCATGTTGAAGCCGCCCTGCATGTCGGTGTGCTTGAAGAGTTGATTGAGCACGACCTGGGCTTCCGTACCGCGCTTGAGTTCCACGACGATGCGCATGCCCTCGCGATCGCTCTCGTCGCGCACGTCGCTGATTTCGTCGATGACCTTGTTGTTCACCAGCTCAGCGATGCGTTTGACCAGGTTCGACTTGTTGACCTGGTAGGGAATTTCGGTGACGACAATGGCGTCGCGGTCTTTGGTCAGGTGCTCGATCGCCGCCTTGGCGCGCATGACGAAGCGGCCGCGACCGGTGCGGTAGGCCTCCATGATGCCGCTGCGCCCGTGAATGAAGCCACCGGTAGGGAAGTCGGGGCCCTGCACAAACTTCATGACGTCGGCCAGCGTGGCGTGCGGATTATTCACCAGGGTGATACAGGCATCGACGATCTCGGTCAAATTGTGCGGCGGGATTTTCGTCGCCATGCCGACCGCGATGCCGTCGGAGCCGTTGATGATGAGGTTGGGAATGCGCGTTGGCAGCACCATCGGCTCGACTGTGGTGTCGTCAAAGTTGGCGACGAAGTCGACGGTGTCCTTGTCGATGTCGGCCAGCAACTCCTCGGCGATCTCGGTCATGCGCGACTCGGTGTACCGGTAGGCTGCCGGCGGATCGCCATCAACCGAGCCAAAATTGCCTTGCCCATCAATCAGCGGGTAGCGTAGATTCCACGGCTGCGCCAGGCGCACCAGCGCGTCATACACCGCGGTGTCGCCGTGCGGGTGATACTTCTTCAGACACTCGCCGACGACACCGGCGCACTTCATGGGCTTGCGATTGTGCAATACGCCCATGTCGTGCATCGCGTAAAGAATGCGGCGATGCACCGGCTTCAAGCCGTCGCGAATGTCGGGCAGCGCGCGCCCGATGATTACCGACATGGAATAGTCGAGATACGAGCGCCGCATCTCGTCTTCAATGTTGACGGGCTGCACGTTGGCGGCGCCGGGGCCAATGTTCTCGAGCGGCAGTTGCTCTTTTGGATCGTCAGGCATTGTTAGCTATCAGCCGTCGGCTCTCAGCTTTCGGCTTGTTCCTTCCTACTCAATTTCGCGCTCGGGTAGAGCTGGCCTTTTCGGCCAGCGTCCGGCGTTCTAATTAGTTCCCCTGAGCCGGCCTTAGCCGGCGAAACTTGCTTCGACGTGGGCTACTCATTCGCGGTTGTCGAATGAGTGTAATCAACTCCTGCACACCTCGATTTGCGAGCACAAATTGGGCGTGGCCGCGATTACCCGCAGGCCTGCCGAATTCGTCGCAAGTCATTGCAATATCAGGAGATTGTTCACCGATGAGCAGTTACGATTATAGCACGAAACCGCCGCGAAATCCGGGTCTTATTGCCCCTGCACGTTCGCTCCTCGCACCGCTTCCTGGCACTCGCGCGCCGCGGTCAGCAGCTTGTCGATATCGGGATCGGCACGCAGCTTCGCCAGCAACGGATCGGTTAGCAGATTCGAGTAGGAGCAGTAGTTGTTTTGGATGGCGCTCTGCAGCAGATGCAGCGCGGCCTGCTTCTTCCCGCAATAGGCGAACAGCGATCCCTGGATATACCACGTCTCCGGGTCAGGATCGCTGGGATAGCTGGTCTCCGATTCGCGCGCGATGCGATCCAAGTCCGACGCCGGCTGCAGCCCCAGACACGATTCCAGCAGGTCGCGATGATAGCGTGGCGCCGTCGGCATGCGTTTCACCGCTTCCCGCGCTTCGGAGACTTTGTCCTCGCGCAACAGCAACTGGGGAGTAACATAGTTCGCCCACTCCGAGCCGGCGTCCAGGCGAATGAAGTCGGCCGCGCGATCGGTCTTGCCCAATTCCATGAACGGCCAGGCGCAGGAGCGGAAAATATAGTTCGCCGGATCGAGGGTCAGAGCCGTGTTGCACTCGTTGGTGGCTTCTTCCAGCATGCCGGCATAACGATACACATAACTCATCACGAAGTGCGCCTGGGCGCTGTCGGGACGCCGCTTGACCAGCGCCTGCGCCGCTTCATAAGCCTTGCCCAACTCTCCGCGCTCCACCCGATTGGTGATCAGCTGACCGGCCGCGATAGTGAGGTTGGGATCCAGTTGCACGGCGCGTTCGCAAGCCTGATTGGACAGCTGGAACATGGTCTCGCCGCCGTTGGAGTAGGTCGCATCGTAGTACGCACGCAGCCCTAACTCCTGCCACGCCGGTGCATAGTTCGCATCCATCTTCACCACCGTCTGCAAGACGGTAATGGCATCCTTGTTGGGACCGGGATCGTGAGGCAAGGCCAGCGCGTGCAGATACAGGTCGTAAGCCTGCGGATCTTTCGGCCGGGTACCGCCGGCAACCGTTACGCCGGTAACGCCCAGGCTCGGCAGCAAGCCTTGCCGCAGCTGTGCCGCCATGTTGGATTGCAACGCGATCAAGTCCTGCGAGGGCGCGGTAAAGCTGCTCTGCCAGATCAAACGATTCTCGCGGACGTCGATCGCTTCCAGCGTGACCCGCAGGTTCTCATCCTGCTTTATAAAGTGTCCGGTCAGGACGGTGGCCACGCGCAGTTCGCGTCCAACCTTCTCCGGATCGATGTCCTTCGAGGCGTACTTCTGCGTCAGCGAAGAGGGGCGAACGTCGAGGGCGCGCGAATAGGTGAGCACATTGGCGATCTCATCAGCCAGCGCGAAGCGCAGGAAATCCACGCTGATGTCGCCATTCACATTGGTCAGGGGCAGCACGGCGATGGTGTTCTTGGCGCCAGTCGCTCCGCGATGCTTGTACCACCACAATCCCGCCAGCGTCAGCACCATGGCCAGCACCGCGCTCATTGCTAACAGCAAGTACGTCTGCCAGCGGCTGGTGGTCTGAAAGGTGCCGGTCCCGATGCGATAGGGAAACGGCGACCGGATCTTGCCGCTCTTACTTAGCTCCGGATCGGTTTCTTTTTTCAGCGCCTGCAGATCGGCCTTCATGGTCAAGGCATCGGGATAACGGTTGCCGCGATTCTTCTCCATGGCGCGGCCGATGATGCCTTCCAGATCGGGCGGCAGGATGGGATTCAGCTTGAGTGGCGAGACCGGCTTCTTATTAAGAACCGCTTCCAGCGTGGTTACCGAGTTGTTGCCGGCGAACGGCTTCTGTCCCGTAGCCATCTGGTAGAGCACGACGCCGAGCGAGAACAAGTCGGTGCGGCGATCGAGTTCCTCGCCGCGCGCCTGCTCGGGCGACATATAAACTGCGGTGCCGAAGATGTCGCCGGATATGGAGAGATCCTCGACCGACTTGGGATCGCCGTGCCACAGATCGGGCGAAAGCTTCACCAATCCGAAGTCCAGAATCTTGACCTGACCGCTGTTGGTGAGGAAGATGTTCGCCGGCTTGATGTCGCGGTGGATGATGCCCTTTGCGTGGCAGGCGGCGAGCGCATCGGCCACCTGGATGGCGATATCGAGGATTTCTTCGACGTCCATCGGCTCGCCGCGCAGCCGGTCTTTCAGGCTCATGCCCTCCAGCTTCTCCATCACAATGAAGGGCTGGCCGTGCATATCCTCGATGTCGTAAATGGTGCAGATGCCGGGATGGTTCAGCTGCGAGGCAGCGCGGGCTTCGCGCTCAAAGCGCTCCAGCGCCTTGCGGTCGTTGACGAGATTTTCAGGAATGAATTTGAGCGCGACGTGGCGGCCCAGACGCGTGTCCTCCGCGTCGTAGACCAGTCCCATGCCACCACCGCCCAGTTTCCCCACAATGTGGTAATGGGAAACTGTCTCGCCGACGAGCATCCGCGAACCTCGGTTCCACTTGGCGGTATGGTAGGCCGCACGCGAGGTCGGGTCAACTGCGGAGGGCGGCGGATGCGAGAAAAGCGAGCTGCGTTATGCGAAGCACTCTGCTCTTCCCGCTGTCTGCAATTGCGCAGAGCCACGCATCGCATAACCCAGCCAGATCAAAGCGGAAGCCAGGTAGATGCCGCTGTTCACCTGACTCAAGACCGCGTGATTCATGCTGGCGAATCGACCGCCGGCGATCATCAACATATTCGTGGCGGCGAAAAATCCGAATCCCAGGGCAATTCCGAACACTATGCTGCCGAACGAAATCCCCAGGTACTTGCGAAAACAGAACAGCAGCAGGATTAGCGCACACTGAGCGGTACGGGTTGCGCTGACGGCGGAAAGCGTCCAATCCGCGAGGAAATTGTTGTCCTGGCCGCGACTGATGTTGAGCAATACCATCGCAGCAAGAACCAGAGCAACGCTCGACCAAAACATCAAAGCCATCAAATCTCGAAGGCCTGGAAAAACTGTCAGCGCGTTTCGCAGGATGTCCCGAAACACTGCAACGGAAGCTACCACGCTGACCATCAAGACGGCATAGTAAGCGTAGTAATAAAGCCGGTACGAAATCGTGCTGAACAGCAGCAGCAATGGGTTGAGGGCAAGCTGGAGCAGGATATAGAAGAAGAAATAAGGGTACGGTCGATGCAGCCTGCGCTTGTGCATCGCGGCCAGGACAGCGAGCAGTGCCAGACAGTCGCCAGCCCATATCACATAATCGACCAGCCGCAGATGCACTCTCTGATACCTCTCGTGCAGATTAGCTCTTGACCGCCTCACGCGCCGCTTTCATCACCGTCTTCTGCATGCGGTTTTCGCCTGCCCAGTAGAGGCTGATCTCGTGGCCATCGGGATCGTTGAGGTAGGCGTGTCGCCAGCCCCAGGGCATCATGGTGGGCAGCTGGGTGAAGTAGAAGCCGCGCTTTTGCAGGCCACGGCAGAAGCCGTCGAGGTCGCGGATTTCGAAGTACAGACGAACGCCGTCGCTGGCGACGGGTGCACCGGGTCCCGCCTGATGGAGAGCGATTGTTCCGTCGCCGCCGGGCGCGCGCAGGCGGGCATAAACCGACTTGCCCTCAAAGCGGAAATCCTCGATCAGTTTGAATCCCAGCCACTCGCGATAAAACTGCATTCCGCGCCCCACGTCTTTGGTGTAGATCATCGCGTGGTTGAAAGTGAGCTTGCCCTCGTCCTGCGGCGCTGCGGACACCTGCTTCGCAGGAACTGGCGCCGCTTTTGCGGAAGCGCGCTTCGCCGGCTTCGCGGCACTCACCTTCTTCTTGGCCGGCGCTTTTTTCTTGCTGGCGGTTGCTTTTTTCTTGGCAGGCTTTTTCTTCATGGATCACCGGCAACACTTCAGGAAACCGCTATAGGACGCTTTGGGTGGAGCACGCCTTCAGGCGTGCATCAAAGGCATATCGAATTTCAGCCGGGCTTTAGCGCCTGAGGTAACACCTTCTCACCTCAGCGGCTAAAGCCGATTCCACTATCAAGTCGGCTACTGCACCGCTGAAGCGGTGCTCCACCTTGTGCAAATCGAACGGAAGTATGTTCGCGCACTGGCGTGGTTGTCAAGCTTGAGGGCCAACAGCCCTACGCCGGCAATCCCATCTTCTGCAGGAAGGCGGCATACCGTGGATCTTTGTACAGATTCTTCAGCAGCGGATCGGCCTTGATCGCGGCCAACCCCGCGTCCCGGTGGGAGCGGGCTACTTCCAGCCACTGGAAGGCGCGATCGGACTCACCGCGATAGGCATAAACTTCTGCAATCTGATACGCAGCCTGCTCGTGATAATCGGTGATCAGTTTCTGCAAGGCCGCGTCCGCCTCGGTCTTCCGGTTTAGCGCGCTGTAGGCCAGAGCTTCACCCACGGCGCGCTCGCTGCCGGCGGGAATTTTCTCGAACTCAGCCAGCGCCTGTGGTGGCTGTACTCGAGCCAGATAGACCAACCCCAACAGGTAGTGCGCTTCCGGCCCTGCCGGACTGATGGCCAGTGACTTTTGAAACGCGTCGATCGCCAGATCCTGATGCCCGGCGTAATAGGCATGCATTCCCAAAGAAACGTGGGCCACGACGCTGAGCGGATCGATCTCCACCGCGCGGCGATTGAGCGCCACTGCGTCATCAAAGTGTCCCAGGCTTGCCTGCAGGCTGGATGCGCCCAGCAGTACCACGGAATTCTGCGGCTCCAGCGCCAGCGCCTTCTGAAAGGCTGCGTCCGCGCCCGCCCAATCCCAGTCGTAACCGCGTTTGATGCGGCCGATGGCGGCGTGCGCCTCTGCCAATCCGGGATCCAACTGCAGCGCCCGCTCGGCCGCCATTCTCCCCTCGCGATAACCCTGCTCAAACGATTCGCCCTCCGCATTCTCGGCACGCGCGATCAACACCCATGCCAGGGCCGACCACGCCCGGGCATAGTTCGGGTCCAGTTTCACCGCCTGCTGGAAATCTTCGTAGGCGCGATTGAGATCGTCATGGGTGCGCCGCTCGTAGAAGTACCGGCCTTGCAGATAGGCATTGTAGGCTTCCGGGCTGATCCCACGTTGTGGGACATCGGTGGAGTGCGCGTTGAGCAGCCGCAGCTTGAGCTCGCCGGTGATGGCACGGGCAATATCGTCCTGGACCGCGAAAACGTCATTCAGGTCGCGATCGTAAGTGTTGGACCACAGCTGGAATCCGTCGTCGGCTTTCACCAGTTCGGCGGAAATTCGCACCCGCTTGCCTTCCTTGCGAACGCTGCCTTCCAGAATGGTCGCGACGTCGAGCTTCCTGCCAATCGCCGCAGGATCAGCGCTCTTGTCGCGGAATTGGAAAGATGAGGTGCGCGCCGCAACCCGCAAACCGGGAGTCTTGGCGAGATGGTTGAGTAGCTCTTCGGCTAAGCCGTCTGAGAAGTACTGCTGATTCTTCTCCGGGCTCATATCCGCGAACGGGAGCACTGCGATCGATGAGGCGACTGGAGCGCGAGAGGCAACCGGGCTGCGTTTCCACCACAACAACCCTATCGCCAGCACGAGAAGCAGTGCCACGGCAGCCAGTAGCAGATTCCAGAAACTACGCGGGGGCGGAACTTGCGTTACCGCGGGAAGCTGATCCGGCGGTAAGGCGACGTCGGGTGCCTGAAGTGTCCCGGATTCTACCAACGCCGGTCGGGGCACGAGTGCAGATCCCGGTGCCAGCGTGCCGATGAACCGGTAGCCGTGTTTGGGCACGGTTTCGATGAAAGTTGGATCCTGGGCCTCGTCGCTTAACGCCTCTCGCAATCGACGCACCGCGACGTTCAGGCTGGCCTCGAATTCCACGAACGTGTTCTGCGGCCATAGACGCGCCTTCAATTCCTCGCGCGTAACCATCTCACCGGGAACCTCCAGCAGGGCCCGCAAAACCAGAAACGATTTTGGCTGAAGCTTGACCCGATACCCGAATTTGCGCAGGTCCCCCGACTCGACGTTCACCTCGTACGGCCCGAAGCGGATCACCGATTTCCCACGGAGTGGGGTATCGGGCGAAATCGGGGAGCGAGCCGACGCAGCGGGGGCCATGATTGGCTGCAAATGTTATCACAGTTTCGTCAACGAACCATGTTCGATGAAGGTCTATTTCACGTCTCTGCAACATCTTAGACCGTAAGGTGCAATTAATTTGACTTGCGCCCCGAAGTGGAGGAAATAGGGTACAGCAGAGCGCGTCTTCAGGTTTGCCGCAAAAGGATCGGACCTTCAAAACCGCAAGCTCAGGGTGAGTTGGATCGGGGGTTGTGATGGAGATCGTTGGCAGCTGTCCTCAGAAGCAGGATTGGATTCGACTTGGAAGCCACGGTGTGTGGCGTTCCCAACGAAGAAGCGTAATCGGTGGCGTTGACCTGTGGATGACCCTGGCGGCAATCGCGATTACCATCCTGATGATCATGGCGGCCAGCGAAGCGCAGGCCCAGACCTACACCGTAATTCACAACTTTACCGGCGGAGCTGATGGCGGAGGACCGGATTCCACGTTGGCCATCGATGCCGCCGGAAATCTCTATGGCACCGCGGCCACCGGCGGCAACAGTAGTGGAAACTGTTATGGCTCGTGCGGTCTTGTATTCAAGATGAAAGCCTCCGGCAGCGGGTGGGTGCTAACTCCGCTGTATGCCTTCACTGGAGGCAGCGACGGTTCGGCTCCCGCCGGCGTCGTCTTCGGTCCGGACGGCGCTTTGTATGGCACGACTACAGCGGGAGGAGTTTCCTGTTCCAGCAACCGGCAATACGGCTGCGGCACGGTGTTCACTGTCAGACCCTCAGCCACCGTCTGCAAGAGCGCCCTGTGCCCATGGAGCGAAAGCGTTCTCTATCGCTTCACCGGCAGCCCAGGCGATGGAGCTGCCCCCAATGCTCCAGTCGCCTTTGATCAGGCAGGAAATTTATATGGCACGACCGTCCAGGGCGGCGTAGCCAATAACTTCGGTTGTCCTTATGGGCACGACTGGTGTGGCACGGTCTTTGAGCTGAGCCCCTCGGATGGCGGCTGGACGGAGACTGTGCCGTATATCTTCCCTCTACTCGGAAGCGCGGGACAGAATCCCGAGTCAGGATTGGCGATCGACGCGGCAGGCAATCTCTACGGGACGGCGCTGGTGGGAGGGGTGAACGGCGGCGGCACGGTCTTCGAACTGACGCCTTCCAGCTCCGGCTGGGTGGAAAACAATTTGTACTCGTTACCGGATGGAAATAACACCGGTGATTTCCCGCACGGCACCCTCATCTTCGATCCCGCGGGCAATCTCTATGGCACAACATCCGTTGGCGGTCAAAATGGGGGCGGCACAGTTTTTGAACTCAGTCCCTCGGGCGGCGGATGGAGCTACTCGCTGGTCTACGGTCTTAGCGGCTTTGAGCAGGATGGGCCCGAGACTGGGGTTACCAGGGACAGCGCGGGGAACCTCTACGGCACGGCTTATGAGTTGGGGAACAACGCCGGACAAATCTTCAAGCTCACGCCGTCAAACGGCGGCTGGACCTACACCTTGCTCCATCAGTTTGATTACAACGATGGATGCCTTCCCGTGGGCGGAGTCACTGTGGACGCTCATGGCAATCTCTTCGGCACGGCCTCGGCCTGCGGCACCTATGGCAGTGGAGTGGTGTGGGAGATTACGCCCAATTAGGTTCGTCCCCAACGAGCGCCGGCGATCGCAGTTTAATCTCCGGCGCTCTTTATACCACAACGTAGGAGTCTGACAGACGAAGACTTCCGGGAGGAAGAATGATGGTGAGGCGGTTGAGGCAAGAACTCTACCGGCGGGGCGGCATCGATCTCTGGATGGCGCTTGCGGCCTCGGCAATCGCCATATTAATGCTAGTTGCCGCCAGCGAAGCGCAGGCGCAGACGTTTCAGGTTCTGCACACCTTTACCGGTGGAGACGACGGAGGTAACCCGGTAGTTGGCCTGACGATGGATCGAGCCGGCAATCTCTACGGAACGGCACAGTTCGGAGGCACCGGAAACTGCACCGGTAGCGGCTTGAATATACCGGGCTGCGGGACGGTCTTCAAACTAACTCACCGGGGATCGGGTTGGACCTTTACGCCTCTGTACAGTTTTCAGGGATGGAACCCAACCGACGGAGCGTATCCTCAGTCGCGAGTGACCATCGCTTCCGATGGCAGTCTCTATGGGGCGACCGCGGTTGGCGGGCTATTGGAAGATTGCTTCCCGGGCTGCGGAACGGTCTACCGCTTACAGCCGCCGGCGACCGTCTGCAACTCGGTCAGCTGCCAGTGGAGAGAGACGGTGCTGCATCGTTTCACCGCGGGGCAGGATGGAAACGATCCAACCGGAGACCTTACCCTCGACTCGTCCGGGAATGTGTACGGGACCACTTTCAAAGGCGGCGGCGGCTCTAGCAATGGGACGGTCTACGAGATATCGCCCTCCGGTGGCGGCTGGAACGAAAGCATCCTCTACAACTTCACCGGTGGCCTGGTTGGCGCTGCTCCGTATTCGGGGGTGATTTTTGATGCGGCGGGAAACCTGAATGGCACCGCTACTGACGGCGGCGAGAACGATTTTGGGACGGTGTTTCAGCTCACGCCTTCGAGTTCGGGCTGGACCGGCAGCGCGCTCTGGGCCTTCAGCGAAAACGAGGACGGATACGGGATAAGTGCGGGCCTGATCCTGGATAGCGCGGGCAATCTTTATGGCGCTACCGCCAACGGTTACCCTAACGGTCAGGCCGTAGTCTTCGAATTAGCTCGGTCTGGTGGGGGCTGGAGCTATATCCCCTTATATGGGTTCGAGGGAGTATACGGCGCTGGTCCCCGGGGCAAGCTGCTGATGGATTCCGCCGGCAATCTTTACGGCACGGTATACGGCGCATACGAGACCATGAACCCGTACGGATCAGTGTTTAAGCTGACTCCCTCTGATGGCGCCTGGATCTACACCGACTTGTATGACTTCACCGGTGGAAGCGACGGCGCATATCCCTATGACGGGCTGATTATGGATGCGGATGGCAAGCTCTACGGCACCACCTCCGCCGGAGGGAATTCTGGTTGCCAGCACGGTAATGGTTGCGGCGTGGTTTTCGAGATCACGCCCTAGCTCTTGGGTATTCTGTGGGATCGTGCAGACACCGCTTAACCGAGTTTTATTCATGTCCGACACTGTAAGAGTTGTGTTCGGGGCTGCTTTGCAATAAAGTGCTGGGCAAGGAGTAAAGGATGGCAAGCCTGGAACAGTATTCCCATCGCACAACCATCGGCCAGCCTGGAGAAGTTGCGGTGTCGTGCAAAGAGAATCGGGGCAGGACACGCGCTCGGTGGCGACTTCGACGCTCATACAGCGGAACGCCGATGCGGGCTCCCGCTCGGCCCGGCCGTCTGCTCGCTATGGCGGTGGCGCTGGCAACGCTTCTCGCCCTTGCTGTCATAACCGAACCGGCTCAGGCGCAGACCTACTCGGTAATCTACAACTTCACCGGGGGCACGAATGGCGCGACGCCGATGGCCGGCCTGACTTCGGATGGTGTCAATACTTTTTATGGCACGGCTAACTTCGGCGGTATAACCGGCGGACCGTGCGGCAGCAACGGTTGTGGCATCGTTTATCGGCTGAATAACAATGGCTCCGGTTGGACGCTGACCCCGCTCTACACGTTTCTGGGCGGAGCTGACGGCCAGAATCCCGAGACTGCGGGCGTGGTCTTCGGCCCGGATGGCCCTCTCTACAGCAGCACCTTCTTCGGCGGCGGAGGCTGCACTGCGCCGGGTTGCGGCACCGTTTTCAAACTATGGCCATCGACAGGAGCGGGCCCGTCGACGCCATGGATAGAGACCATTCTGCATCGCTTTAACGATACCGATGGCGCAGGGCCGGTTGGCGCGGTGGTTTTCGATCACTACGGCAACATCGACGGAGCTACCAACGCCGGCGGCTTCAATAACGGCGGAGTCATCTACCAATTGAATCAGTCCAGCAACTGGCAAGAGTCCGTCCTTTTTCATCCCTATGGCTATCCCGGAAGCGGCTTGACGATGGACCACGCGGGCGACCTCTACGGCACCACCTTCGACGCTGGCACTCACCACTATGGATCGGTCTACAAGTTAACGCCGTCGGGTTCGGGATTCACCTCGACCGATCTCTACGATTTCACCGGCGGCAGCGATGGCGCCTATCCCAAGGCGGGCGTCATCCTGGATGGGCAGGGCAATCTCTACGGTGCAACCAGTTCAGGAGGGGCGGGCCGAGGCGGTACGGTGTTTAAGCTGACCTTATCGAACGGACAATACATCTACAGCACCCTGTACAGCTTTCCGTCTCCCTCCAACGGACGACTCATCTCCGGCCCGGTCGGAAATCTGGTGATGGACAGCACCGGCAATCTCTATGGCACGACGTTCTCCGACGGAGCACACGGTTTTGGCGCGGTCTTCAAGCTGACTCCGTCGAATGGCAGTTGGACGTACACCTCATTGCACGATTTCACCAACGGCAGCGATGGTGGCTTTCCCTACAGCAGCCTGGTCATCGATCCGCAAGCTAACCTCTACGGCACCGCCTCGACCGGCGGCGCCAGCGGTGCGGGCGTAGTGTTTGAGATCACGCCGTAAGCCGAACCTGCAGGTGACAGCGGTATGCCAGGAAACAAGGGCGCTCTTGCGAGCGCCCTTTCTTACATTCTGAGTTGGTTGCGTGGCGCGGCAACGCTCTCAGAAATTCACGATCATGCCGTACTCCATGGTGCGCGGCGCGCCCAGATTGTAGACACCAGTACCGGCGCCCACGCGATTGGTAATTCGCGTCGCCTGGATCGTACCGTTCACCGAACCCGGCGTGCCGGTCAGCCCACCCACCAGCGTGTTGGGCGGCAGATCGAAGTTGGCAAAGTTGAAAAGGTTGAAGAAGCCGACGCTGGGGGTAAAGGCAATCGTGTGGCTATGCGCCTCCCATTTGTAAGTGTAGGCAAGCTTGAGATCAAAATCCCGCATGTTGCCCATGTTGACCTGGCCGGGAGGAGCGAACTGCAGCGTGCAGTTCGGGCTGTTGATGCTGCCACCCGCGACGCAGGGAGCGACTCCGCCCAGTTCCTGCAGTTGCTGCATGGTGAACAGTCCGTTGTTGATGAGCGTTTGGCCGGCCGGCGTCGGCTTGTTGCCGTAGGTATTGTTGTAATTCGTCAGCAGATTGTTGATGGTGCTGCCGTTGACCTGCGATCCGAAAGCGCCGTTCAGCGTCCCAGGCAATGGATCTTGCGTGGTTCCGTCACCTGTGAAGTCGGTCTGGAAGATCGCTCCTGGTCCGCTGCCCGGCACTTCGATCGGTATCGACAGGGCGGAGTAGAAGTGGCCGATGAACGACAGCTGGAAGTTCCAGGGCAGAGACCCGACCACGCCGAACGACAGCTGGTTGGGCCGGTTCAGCAGCGAAGGACCGAAGTAGCGATTGGGATCGTTGTTGTCGAGCGCGGGAACGATGAAGTCCTGGTCGCTGTTGGAGACGCCACCAAGTGTGCCGCTGATACCCGAACCGCCGCCCGCATTCTTGAAGGAAGAGTAGGCGTACGAGACTTGCGCATTCAGGCCATGAAGTCCCTTGAAGGGGTTGGCCTTCTGGTAAGTGAGCTTCATCTCCAGCGCGTTGTACTTGGAGATGCCGGCAGGAACGAGGAAAGGCATCGCCGGCGCATTGGGATTCAGACCGCCAAAGGCGCAACCCGGCGGTGGACATGTGCCGCCAACATCTCCCTGACCATCAAGGCCGTTGGAGCCAAAGTTGGCGATGGTTGCGCCGGCGCCGATAGCGCAGTTAATGGCAGCGGCGTTGGTGCCTCCCCCGCAACCGAACTGGCTGGTGGTGGCTGAAATTGCGGCCAGCGCGTTTGTCTTGTTGAAGTATCTGGCGTCGCCGGTGTGATTGAGGTCTACTCCAAGCAGCAGCCCGGTGGTGACGTTACGGACGTAGTCAGCGCTGAACACGACGCCGGGCGACAGCTCGCGCTGGATGCCAACATTGATTTGGGTTGAACGTGGTGTTTTGTAGTCCGGCGCAAATAAGCCTAGCGGGAAATTCACTCCAGGCGTAGTCGGGGTTTGGAGGAAATTCTCCAGGTAGTTGGGATTGGGATTCGTGAGGCTGAATGGCGATAGCGCCTGATATTGGTTCTGCAAGCTCGTGATAGCTCCGGCTGCAGTGCCGATTGGAATCGGAGTGCTGGAAGTGCCACACTGGGCCGAACTGATCGGCAGATTGACGCCGGCCACCGGGAATACCTGTCCGCTGTCGCAGACGGTCGGCGTCTGCAGAAAAGCTCCTGTCGGCAATCGCAGTGGGCGATCGAAGAGCACGTTGTTCCAGATCACGTTCTCGTAGTACAAGCCGATGCCGGCGCGAATCACCGTCTTGCCGGTCTTCCATGGATCCCACGCGATGCCGAGCGAGGGGCCGAAGTTCAGGTTGGGATTTGGAATGGGAGCGCCCAGATTCGGGTAATTGGGCAATAAGTTGTTGAGGAACGGCAACCCCGGGAGATCGCTGTCGGTACGGCCGGTATCGCGGTCATAACGCAGGCCGAGGTTCACGGTGAAGTTGGGAAACATCTTCCAGGTATCGGCGATGTAAAGGCCAATGCGATTGTCGGGGCCGAGTCCACCTGCAGGGAAGCCGAACGCCGGCTGGGTGGTCGAGAAGCCCTGACCATTACCGAGAACTACCGACTCAACGGGATAGTTGAGGGGATTGCTGGCACCGCCCGGATAGGGTCCCAGTGCTGCAAGTTGTCCATCGTTCGTACATGGTTGGGGAACGCCCTTACTGATAATGCCGCAAGGGTAGGGCACCCCGTTGTAGCTCGTTACACTCGAAAACTCGTTCTGGTTGGTGACGATCTGCGGAGCCAGCGCAAAGAAGCTGGCGAAGCCGCCGCCATGGATGTGGTTGTAGTCCATACCGTAACGGAGGATGTGTTTACCGACGGTTTTGGAGCCGTCGTACTTGAATTGTTTATCGCTCTGTGGCGTGCTCTGCGGAGCCAGCAGGTTGGGACCGGTGGAGGGACCGTTTACCACGTTGATATTGAGGTATTGTCCCATGCCAGGAAAGTCTGAGAGAGGTAAGCCGCTGCCAATCACCGCATCGACGATCTCGTTCTGGAATTTCAAATAGCTGATGCGGAAGCTGTGAGTCCACTGCCCGGTGGTGAAATCAGCACCGCCAACATAGTTGCGCGAATAGTTTTTGGATTGGTAGACCTGAAGGCTATCGGAGAAGAATGTTCCGTCTGCATTGATTTGCGAATAGTTGTAGCGGAAGAACAGCTTCAAATTGTGCGGTGCCGCGTAGTCCAGACGTCCGAGAAAGTTGGGATTCTTGTAGGGCGCGTTGAAGCCGCCGCTAGTGCCTCCGAAACTCTGAAACGGCGGAGCGTAGACGACGGGCGTAAACAAGTCCTGGTAGGTAGCATCACCTTCGGCAAAGTAGAACAGCTGATCTTTGATGAAGGCGCCGCCCAGCGTTGCGCCGTATTGGTTGCGATGATAGTTGGGATCGGGGAAGCCCGCCGGCTTAGGCAATGAGGCATCGCCATTGCTGTCGCGGTAATACTCGTAGGCGCTGCCGTGAATGGTATTCGTGCCCGACTTGGTGGAGACGTTAACCACGCCGGACGAACTCAAGTCGTTGGAAAGATCCATCGTCGACTGCGAGATTTGAAATTCCTGGATGGCGCTGGCAGAGATATTTCCAGTCGTGGTGCCGACGGTCTCGTCGGAGATGTCGGTGCCATCCACCTGAATACGAGCCGTGCGTCCGAAACGCCCGCCGATAGAGACCGACTGGTAGCCGATCTTGGTGGGATCGAAGTTGGTGCCATCCTGAATCTGCACGCCGGGTTCAAGCTGCGCGAGATCGAGGAAGTTGCGGCCGTTGACCGGCAGGTTCTCGATCTGGCTGGCGGTGAGCACGCCCTGCACCGATGTTTGCTCGGTGTTGACGCCTGCGCCCGTCGCCTCCACGTTCACCGTCGTGGTTTCAGCGCCCACCTTCAGCTTGAAATTGACGGCACTGTTGTTGCCGATCTTGACCGAGACTTGCGTCTCGGAAGTTTCGAATCCTTTGACCGCAACTTTCACGGAATAGGTGCCGACTGGAAGGGAGCCGGAGTTGTAGAAGCCGCTGCCATTGGTGGTGACCGTGGTTGCAACCCCGGTATCGATGCGGGTGATCATCACCTTTGCACCGGGGATGGCGGCGTCGCTGGCATCGGTCACATTGCCGTTGATGTTGCCGGTTGAGATGGTCGCTTGTGCCCACCCACTTGTGGGCAACAGGAGAAGAATCGCTAGGCCGACGATGAGGGGGAGCGTTGGTTGTTTGCCAAAAGCATTCAAACGCGTCATGCACCTTCTCCTTTCAACGAACAGCAGGTTGTCGACTCGCCGGACTCGACCGAGACCGTGAAATCCGCAATGTCGAAGGTCAGGGTCGGAAGAGACGGCGGTCGGAATGGCTCAGCGATATCGCGTTTGGCCGGACGCGATATCCCGCGTTACGTGCGAGTGCCATGCGATGAGAGGAGAAGGTTGCTCGCGACCGGCAGCAGCCGACGCATCCCGGACGGAAGAGAGGAAACAGATGTGGCGCTACGCCAATCACTCCGCAGTTTGGCACAGCGATTCACCCCAAAATTGGAATGCTTACCGAATGGTGCTGCCTAGTCGCATTCCGGTGGCCAAATTTAAGCAGTGGTTAAGCTTTTTTGCAATCAGAATTTGCGATGGGAACAAGAAATCGAGCGTATGGAATCCTGAATCTTCAGCGGCGGCGAGGTCCCATTTCCTGTAGAAGAAGTGGATCAGAGGCTTGGCGAGTGACCTAAGATTTCCCGCCGCAGATGGACGCGACGATATTCAGCGCCTGGGCGCATTGCTCGCGGCTGACGTCGAGATGGGTGACGAAGCGGATCAGCGTCGGACCGACGCCATTGGCCAGAACATTATGGCTGGCGAGCTTGCCGGAGAGTTCGGTTGAGGTCATGCCTGTGCCGGAGATGTCGCAGATCAGGATGTTCGTCTGCACCTTCGCGGGATCGATCTTGACGCCGGGGATTTCCGCGAGACCTTGGGCGAGAAACTTCGCGTTGGCGTGATCCTGCGTTAGCTTCTCCGGCCCTTGCTCCAGAGCAATGAGTCCCGCCGCTGCCAGAATGCCTGCCTGGCGCATGCCGCCTCCGAGGGCTTTGCGATAGTTACGGCCGCGATCGATCATCTCCGCGCCGCCGACCAGCAGCGATCCCACCGGCGCGCCCAGACCTTTTGATAAGCAGAACATCACGGTGTCGGCCTTCGCGCTCAGCTTCGCAACGTCGATGCCGAGCGCGACCGCAGCGTTGAAGACGCGCGCGCCGTCGAGATGAACGGGCAGTCCGGCGTCATGTGTGCGATCGCAAACATCGTCGAAAATCTCCGGCGGCGTGATGGTCCCGCCCGCCATGTTGTGCGTATTCTCCAGCGAAACCAGGCCGGTACTGGCGGCGTGATAGCTCTTGGTCTTGAGCTTCGACTTAACGTGCTCCCAGGTCAGAATGCCGTCCTCGGCCCAGACGGTTCGCGGCACCACGCCGGAGAAGTGCGCCATCATCGCCATCTCATAATTGAAGACGTGGCCGCGCTCTTCGCAGATGACCTCCTGCCCGTGATGGGTGTGCAGCTTGACCGCAATCTGATTGCCCATGGTGCCGCTGGGAACGAATAACGACGCCTCGCGTCCGAAGATCTGCGCGGCGCGCTGTTCCAGGCGATTGATCGTCGGATCTTCGGCGTAGACATCGTCGCCGACTTCGGCTTCGAACATCGCGCGCCGCATCTCCGGCGACGGCTTGGTGACAGTGTCGCTGCGCAAATCGATGGCAGGAGTGGTGAGGCTGGCAGACTTGAGTTCGGATTCAGGGGCAGAGGTGTACATAAGAAATCCCGGCGGGGCTGAATCTGAGTTTAGCAGCAATCACCGCTGCCAAAGGCTTTGGTCGCATCGTGCGAGCACTGCTCTCTCGGGCTCAGTTCTGCAGCCACGCCAGCAGATAGATGTTGTTGCCGTCGGGATCGCGCAACGTGGCCGTGCGTGCGCCCCAGAACTGATCGGCGGGAGCTGACTCGAACTCGATACCGCGGGCGCGAATTTCGTGGTACGTGCGGTCCACATCGTCAACCAGAAAGCTGATGTGGTCGATGCCCGGCGGATTGTTGAGATCGAAGGCACGCAGCGGTGGAGCGCCGTTCCCCTTAGCTGCGGGAAAGACAAACAGCCGTGCCGAGCCGGCAACCATCAGGCATCCACGATCATTGGCGAAGGCGTTGGTGAATCCCAGCTTCTCGTAAAAGGCGACGCTGCTCTGCAGATTGGCAGCGGCGATACCGATGTTATCGACGGCGGTGATCATTGCCTTACCCCTGCTGAACAAATCAAAGCCACAAACCGAGCTACTACTTCAGCGACTGCAAATACGCGACCATAGCTTCGGCGTCCTCGCGGTTCATGTGGTAGGCAGGCATGGGCGGCCGCGCCGGTTGTCCGTTGGGCGCCAGGCCGGTCATGAAGAACTGCACTGCCTTTTCGGTGTCCCATCCGGGAAGGCCGGCGATGTTGGGTGAGGTGTCGGCCCAGATGGGAACCGGGATGAGCGGGCCAAATTCCAGTTTCTTGCCCTGCAGCCATTTGTCCATCACGAAGCCGCCAGTCATGGTGAATGGCGTGTGGCAGTCGCCACATTGGCCGATGGCTTTCACCAGATACTCACCACGCGCGATCTGTGTCTTGCTGGCTGGCGCAGCGGAACTGAGATCCACAATTACCAGACACAAGACTGCAACCGCTGCTGCTGCAAATACCAGGTTCTTCATTCGGGTCTCCGTGTTCTATCCAAATGCGGCCATCGCCGCGACAGTCCTGTACCGTGATCGGGATTACGCGGACTGATTTGGCGGTGAAAACAAGATCGTCGGGATTGTGAGAAGTTGAAAGATTGTGACGGAATGGAACGGTGAAGTCAATGGAGTGGCTTCTAGGGTGGAGCACGCCTTGCAGGCGTGCATATACCGGCCCGATTTCCAAGGCGCGCTTTAGCGCCTGAAGGTAATCGATACCATTACCTCAGCGGCTAAAGCCGGTGCTTCTATCCTTGTTTCCAACTGCACCGCTGAAGCGGTGCTCCACCCAACATCAGTCATTTTCAACTACTCCGCAGAAGCGGTACTCCACCGAGAGGCCTTAAACGGACGAATTTCAGACTGACTACTATCTCCCTACAATATTCCTACCCGCTCATTCGTCTACAGAAGTGGATGAAGGACGCGGCGAGCCTGGAGCGAATGGCGATCGAGCAGAACCAGCGGATCTCCGAAGTGGTCAAGCGGGAGCGATCCCGGCTGGGCAACTTCATCCGTCGCCGCGTCGCCGATCCGCGCGATGCCGAAGACATTCTGCAGGACGTCTTCTACCAGCTGGTGGAAGCCAGCCGCCTACTGACACCGATCGACCACGTCACCAGCTGGATGTTTCGCGTGGCGCGCAATCGCATCATCGACCTCTTCCGCAAGAAGAAGCCGGAGAGCTTCAGCGACGCCGCCATCGAGGATGAAGAGGGCGAGCTACTGCAGCTGGAAGACATGCTGCCTTCGCCGGACGCCGGACCCGACGCGGTTTATGCGCGCAACGTGTTGCTGGGCGAATTGGAAGCGGCTCTGGACGAGCTGCCCGACGAGCAGCGCGAGGTATTTGTCGCGCACGAGCTGGAAGGGTTCAGCTTCAAGGAGATCGCTGCGGAAACCGGTGTGAGCGTGAATACGCTGCTCTCGCGCAAACGGTATGCGGTAGTGCATCTGCGGGAGCGGCTGCAAAAGATCTACGACGAGTTCAGGGAAAGATGAGGACATGCAGATGATCGGGAAATGGATAACTCGAGTGCTGAAGGTGATATTGGGAATTTTCATTGCGGTGGTCGTTATCGGCGCTGTCGGCGTGGGCGTGCAGCAGCTGTGGAACTGGCTGGCGCCGTCGCTGTTTGGCTGGCGCATGATCACCTTCTGGCAAGCGCTGGGTGTGCTGGTCCTGTGCCGGCTGCTGTTTGGCAGGTTCGGTGGACACGGGTGCGGCCCTCGCAATTTTCGCCGGCGCTGGTCAGAACGCTGGGAGCACATGACTCCTGAAGAGCGCGAGAAGTTCCGCCAGGGCATGCGCGGACGTTGCGGCTTTGGCGGAGGAGAGCCGGCGACGCAACCTAAGGCTTGAGCGTGGGAGTTGGTTCTGCCTCAGAGCATCGCGCAAGAACAAGTGACTAGGGTCGGGAGTGGCATTTCGGGATTGCTCACGCTAACGTCTGATTCTGCCAATCATCTCGAAGCAACCTGGCTAAGTCGTTTCCTATAGCCCACGAGCTGCCCCGTGGGCTTTTCGCGGTTGCTGAAACTGCCAAACCATTAGCGATGGCCGCCGCCATGTCCACCACCGCCGCCGTGGAACCCGCCTCCGCCGCCATGGAACCCGCCTCCGCTGGCGCGGTAACCGCCCCCGGCATAGCCGCGTCCACCGTAGGCTGCGTGTCCATAGGAGCCACTACGGTAACCATAGCCTCCGCGGCCGTAGCCTGCACTATAGCCTCCGCGGCCATAATAGCCACCGCGGCCGTAATAACCTCCACGGCCGTAATAGCCTCGGCCCCAGCCACCGCCGTAGTATCTGCCATACCATGGCCCGGCCCCGATGAAAACTCCGCCGACGAACCAGTTAGGACCGTAGTAGCCATACGGAGCACACGCATAAGGTGGATATCCGTAATAGCCGTAGGTGCATACCGGCGGTCCGCCGTAGTATCCGGGTCCGACGCCTATCCCCACGCTGACCTGCGCTTGCGAGTAGGCCAATGGAATCATCAACCCTGCGAGCAATGCCAAATACTTTAGATAACGCATATCTTCTTCTCTCTGCCTCAGATCCAACACTCTCGGTCTGAAAGCATCTACGTATACAAACGCCGAATCAGGACAATAGTTGTAAGGTTGAGGCCTGCTGAATTTCAGCGGCTTTCGCGAGAAATCTTTTTCGCAAGGCAACCTTTCGGTTTTGAATCAGGCTGGGATGTAGAAGCCCACCCCAACCGAGAGTTTCGGCATCCGATCTTTGCTGGCCGGCATCGCCCGTCAGGCTTATGAGCCATGCTTGCGCCGATGCACGCGGTTCCTGCCGATAAATTCATTACGCAAGTAACTCAGTCGGAGCACGCCCTACCCTTTGATATAGTTGCCAGCTATTACAAAACCGAAAGGCGAGGCGCACCGCGGTCGCGCGTGAGCCAATCGCACGAGGTCTGGCAAATGAGCCGATGGTTGATTGCTGTGCTGTTACTGACTGGCGTAGCTGTTGTACAGACTCCGCCGCCGAACGATACGACTCCTTTCATCAGCGTGCATGCGCCGGTCCTCGTGTTGAATCATGTGCGGGTGATCGATGGCACGGGTGCAGCCGCGAAAGAGAATCAGACGGTCGTTATTTCTGACGGGAAGATTCAGGCGGTGGGATCGTCCGGGTCGGTGATGATTCCCGCCAACGCGCAGCAGCTGGACCGCACGGGATACAGCGTGATTCCCGGCCTGGTCGGGATGCACAACCATCTTTTCTACGCCGGCTCCATCTCCTTACAGCGCAGTCCTAAGGGTGACGTCGAGGAACCCGGCCTGATGGCGGTGGAACTGGCCTACACCGGGCCGCGCCTGTATCTGGCAGCGGGTGTTACTACCATGCGCACCACGGGAAGCGTGGAGCCGTACACCGATCTCAAAATCAAACAGCGCATCGATGCCGGCCAGATGCCGGGCCCCAAGATCGACGTGACCGCTCCTTATCTTGAAGGCGGCCCGAGCGCGTTTGCCCAGATGCATGAACTGACCGGAGCTGACGACGCTAAGCAACTGGTGGATTACTGGGCTGACAAGGGTACGACGTCGTACAAGGCGTACATGCACATCAGCCGCGACGAGTTGGGCGCGGCGATCCGGCAGGCGCATGCGCGCCACTTCAAGCTGACCGGGCATTTGTGCTCGGTCACGTGGCACGAGGCCATCGCGCTCGGCATTGACGATCTGGAGCATGGCCCGGTTTTCACCGATACGGAATTCGCTCCTGACAAAAAGCCGGATGTCTGCCCGCAAAACGGCAGGTCGGGCTGGACGACGCTGGAGATCGACGGGCCGCAAGTGCAGGCGCTCATTCAGGACCTCGTGTCGCATCACGTCGCGGTTACCTCGACCTTGCCCGTGTTCGAGGCGTTTCTGCCAGGTCGGCCAAAGCTGCAGCAGAGAGTTCTGGATGCGATGTGCGCTGAATCGGCGCAGAGCTACTTGACGTTGCGCGGGCGTATCCCGATCGATTCGCCTTACGCACCTTTGTACAAGAAAGAGTTGGAATTCGAGTTGGCCTTCGCGAAGGCGGGCGGCTTGTTGCTGACTGGTCCCGATCCGACGGGCAACGGCGGTGTGCTGCCGGGATTCGGCGATCAGCGCGGCGTCGAGTTGCTGGTGGAAGCGGGATTCACGCCGGCGCAAGCGATTCAGATTGCCACGATGAACGGCGCGACGTATCTCGGACAGCAGGATCACATCGGCTCGATAGCTGTGGGCAAGCAGGCAGACCTGGTGCTGATCAAGGGCGACCCGTCGAAGAAGATCGAAGACATCGAGAATGTGGAGACGGTGTTTAAGGACGGAGTCGGCTACGACTCGCAGAAGCTGATCGAGAGCGTAAGAGGGCAGGTAGGGATCCGGTAAGTCTCGCGTTGGCATGGAATCCCTTGTCCTCATTCCTGGAGTGCTGTGCGATCGCCGGCTGTGGAGCGATCAGATCGAGGCGTTGGCCCGTTCTGCGGAGATCATCGTCGCCGATGTCACGCGGCAGACGACGTTGTCGGAGATGGCGAACGACGTTCTTGTGGCCGCGCCTGAGCGATTCAGCCTGGCCGGCTTCTCACTGGGCAGCCAGGTTGCGCTGGAAATCATGCAGACCGCCGGCGATCGCGTTGAGCGGTTGGCGCTGCTGAGCGCCACGCATGGTGGATTGCTTCCGCCTTCTGTCGTGGCCCTGCGCCAGGCGATTGCGACCATCGAGCAAGGCGGCTTTGAGACGTACCTTGAGGCTGCTTATCGCGCCTATGTCGCGGAACGTCGATGGAATGACGCAGCTCTGAAGAAGATCTTCATGGACATGGCCCACTTGGTGGGCGCCGAAGCGGGAGTGCGTCAGATACGTGTGTTGTTGGAAATCGCGCGGCCGTTTTCCGGACTTGATCAGATTCGCTGCCCGACGGTTCTCATCGGTGGATGTGAGGACCAGCGCACGACGCCCGCAGCGCATGAAGTATTGGCGAAGGAAATTTCTGGAGCGGAGTTGATCATGATTGAGGACTCCGGACATTTCACCACGCTGGAGCAGCCCGATCAAGTAACGCAGGTGTTGGGCGCCTGGATGACGAAGAGTTCCCTTTGAAGTACGAATACAAAATCCAGATCAAATGCAAGATGCGGGCGGTACGCGAAGGCCGCAGGTTCCCAGGTTGGGAAACGGCAATGAAATCGGGACAAGCGGTCTTCCTTTTTTATTGCGACCCGCCGGAGCAGGGGCTAAAGATCAAGAGTTAAGCCCAGTTGATTCTTCTGTAATTTCCTATGCGCCCATGGTGAGTGGGCGAAGCTGCGGCAGGAATTATCGAGCTGCCGCCGGCTCCCCGTCCCCAGTTGTCGAGCCCCTTACGACTCCAACTCTCCTCATCCTTCGATCGTTCGCAAGCTGATCACAGCGAGGTGGATTTCCATGACAAATCTCCGAACTCATAAATCTCTTAATTCCGTGCCGGCGCACAGGCGAGGAGTGAGCAGTAAGGCCAGCCTGCCGGCGATGATGTGCATCGTCTGTTTGTTCTGCGTAGCAGCGGTGATTGCCGCGCCGGCGCAGAACGTTTCCTTCATAACTCTGGCGAGCTTCAATGGGGCCGACGGCCTCTCCCCTCAGTCTACCCTGATCCAAACCGCCGATGGGAACTTCTACGGGACAACACGCTTTGGCGGCAACTACAGTAGCAACTGTGAGCATGGCTGCGGCACGGTCTTCAAAATCACCCCCGCAGGCACGCTCACCAGGCTTTACAGCTTCTGTTCTCAAGCGAACTGCAGTGACGGCGCCTTTCCCGCGTCCGGGCTGGTGCAGGCCAGGGACGGCAACCTCTACGGGACCACTTTGGATGGCGGGTCCAGCTCCTGTCTGGATGGCTGCGGCACGGTGTATAGGATCACCCCCGAAGGCGCATTCACCACACTGCACAGCTTTGACGTTACGGACGGCGACCTCCCTTACGCCGGGCTAGTGCAGGGCGCTGACGGCAACTTTTACGGGACAACCTCTGGAAGCTACGCCGGCGGCACAGTCTTCAAGATCACCCCAAGCGGCGAGCTAACCACGCTGCACTACTTCGAGGGCTCGGACGGCTCTGAACCAGTTGGCAGTCTGGTGCAAGCCACCGACGGGAATTTCTACGGCACGACATATGTGGGCGGGGCTTATGGCGAGTGTCTTGGCCTTTACGGTGACAGTACCTGTGGCACCGTCTTCAAAATTACCCCCGCCGGTGCGCTAACCACGATGTACAGTTTTTGCTCGCAATGGGGCTGGGGCTGCCCGGACGGCCAGCAGCCGTGGGGTGGGCTTGTTCAAGCCAGCGACGGGAACTTCTACGGGACAACCCAATATGGCGGGACTAACGACGGCTGTGGCACGATCTTCAAAATCACCCCAGCGGGCACGCTGACGACGCTCTATTCCTTCGACGGCACGGACGGCTGCCAACTCGAAGCTGGGCTGGTGCAGGCCAGCGACGGGAACTTCTACGGTACAACTTTCGCCGGGGGCCATGCCTACGGCACGGTCTTCCAAATCACCCCCGCAGGCGCGCTGACCACGCTGTACAGCTTTTGTTCTCTACCGAACTGCACCGACGGCGCCCACCTCGGTGCTGGGCTGGTGCAAGCTGCCAATGGGTTCTTCTACGGGACAGCGGAGAGTGGAGGGGCTGACGACGACGGCACGGTCTTTCGCGTGGGCCTGCCTCACACCTGCGCAACCTGCCGGCCGTGATCGCTTACGTGCAGTGAGGAAAGAGGAGTTTCATGAACAAAATACGAACTCATAGATTGCTTGCTTCAGTGCCGACGCGAAGGCCGACGGCGAAGGCCAACCTTAATTTCCGAAAAATGATTTTTTGTGTGCTCCTGTTTTGCTCCGTGGTGGTGATTGCCGCGCCGGCGCAGAGCGCCTACTTTAAGACGCTGGTGAATTTCGCGGGCGCGAACGGGGCCGTGCCTTTAGCTGCTCTTATCGAAGGCACCGATGGCAATTTTTACGGAACAACCTCCGGGGGTGGGGCCTATTCCTCCGGAACGGTCTTCAAAATGACATCTGCTGGCACGTTGACGACACTGTACAGCTTTTGCTCCCTGCCGAACTGCACGGATGGAGCTTACCCCGGGGGAGGGTTGGTGCAAGCCAGCGACGGGAACTTCTACGGGACGACCCTCAGCACGGTTTTCAGAATCACCCCAGAGGGCGTGCTGACCACCCTCTATACCTTCTGCTCGCAACCGGGCTGCGCTGACGGCTACGATCCCGAATCCGCGCTGGTGCAGGCCACCGATGGGAACTTCTACGGGACAACGAGTCAAGGCGGGACCACTGGTGGCGGGACGGCCTTCAAAATCACACCTGCGGGTGCGCTGACCACCTTGTACACCTTTTGTACTCAGGGTGGGAATCAATGCACAGACGGCTTAGATCCTTACGGGGGGCTGGTCCAAGGCACGGACGGGAACTTCTACGGGACCACCGAATGGGGCGGACTGAATTGGGTGGGTTCGGTATTCAAAATCACCCCAAGCGGCACGCTCACGACGCTGCACAACTTCGGGGAGGGCGGGGACGGTGCCCGTCCTTTCGCCGGGCTAATCCAAGCCAGCGATGGGAATTTTTACGGGACAACGGTATCCGGTGGAGGCACAGTCTTTAAGATCACCTCCAGCGGTGCGCTGACTACCATATACACCTTTTGCTCGCTACCGAACTGTGCGGACGGCGGGGGTCCCTTCTCTGCGCTGGTGCAAGCGCCGGACGGAAACTTCTACGGAACGACCTACGCTGGTGGTCAATACCAAGACTGCTGTGGCTATGACTGTGGCACGGTCTTCCGAGTCACACCGAGCGGCACGCTGACCACCCTGCACAGCTTCGATAACTCTGACGGCGCTGCCCCTTGGGCCGGACTGGCGCAAGGCCACGATGGGAGCTTCTATGGGGCGACATCCGCGGCTGGGGCCAATGGCGACGGCACGATCTTTCGCGTCGGCTTGGTTCGCTCCTGCGCAACCTGCCGGCCGTGAGCTTACGCGGGGGGAAGAAGGAGCGTGAGCTGCTCATCAGGTGGAGGGGGATGGGTTTTGTGAGCGTTGGCAGCTTTCGTAAGGTTCAGTGAATTCCGCCGCATACGGCGAAAATGTTCCTCGTGGAACATTTTGCAGGCGGGGCGGGCGGGAGTTTGAGGCTTTGGTGCTGGGCCATTGACTTCTCCGGCCGCCGAATCAGGCATGAAAAAGGGTGCTCTTCGCACCCTGTGGCCTTGCACAACCTTCGAGCTCTACTTCTGGCTATCCTGGAAGCGCTTGTTGACTTCCGCCCAGTTGACGACGTTCCACCACTCTTTCAGGTAGTCGCCGCGGCGATTCTGGTACTTGAGATAGTAGGCGTGCTCCCAGACGTCGTTGCCCATGATGGGGTAAAAGCCCTGGCTCATGGGATTGTCCTGGTTGGCCGAACTGATGACCTGCAGCTTGCCGGCATTATCGCGCACCAGCCAGGCCCAGCCGCTGCCAAACTGTTTCAGGCCGGCGTCGTTGAACTTTTCCTTGAAGGCGTTGAAGTCGCCGAAGGTCTGCTTGATGGCGTCAGCGATGGCGCCGGTCGGATCGCCGCCCGCATTGGGCGCCATGATCTTCCAGAACATGCTGTGATTCACGTGACCACCGCCGTTGTTGCGGACGGCACCGCGAATCGCTTCGGGAACATTCTCCAGGCTCTTCAGCAGCTCTTCCGCACTGAGCTTCTGCAGCTCCGGAGCCTTCTCCAGTGCGGCATTCAGATTGGTGACGTAAGCCTGATGATGTTTGTCGTGATGCAGGTGCATGGTTTGCGTATCAATGTAGGGTTCCAGTGCGGAATAGTCGTACGACAGCGGCGGAACTTCATGTGCCATGCTGTATCTTCCTCCAGTTGGCGTTGATGCTAAGGATTATTTCGCGGATTCAAAAGCCGGGCGCGACCCACAGTTCGTCCCAGCAACACATTATAGTCAGTTGCCGGCGATTCCGGGGCTGGTTGCCAGCCATCGCCTTCGAACTCAGCCGTGTCACTCCGGACGCCGCCAAGAAAGTCTGATATTCGAACGAACGTCAGTGCGACAGCTTCAACACCACCACTCCCCCGATGATCAGCAACACCCCGAGATAGCGTCCCAGATTCGTGGCGTCGCCGAAGAACCATACCCCGGCGAAGAATGTTCCCGCCGCGCCGATCCCCGTCCAGACCGCGTAGGCCGTCCCCAGCGGAATCTCGCGCTGCGCCAGCCACAGCAGAGTTCCGCTGATGCCCATCGCTACAATCGCCAGCGCAATCCCTTTGAATCGATGGTTCGATCCCTGCGCCAGTTTCAGGCCCAGCGGCCAGCCAATTTCGAAGATTCCTGCCGCAATTAGATAAGCCCAGCTCACGCGTCCTCCAGTTGTCCCGTGGTCAACGCCTGTTCCCGGCGAGCGTTTGGTCAGCATCATGTCGTTTGTCTGTGCCGGAGTTAATGCCCTCTACTTCCAGGCAACCGTCTGAGTCTGCCAGTTCACCAGCTTCTCCAGCCGCGACAGCCCCTCCTGCAGCGTCGCATTCTGCAACTGCAGTTGCTGCCGCAGGCTCTCAATCTCCTGCTGCTGGACCGCGATCTCCTGCCGCTGAGATTTGATCTCCACCTGCTGCGTAGCGACGATTTCCGATTGCTGCTTCGTGCGCCGATACTGCTTCTGCACTTCGTTCAGCAGCATCGTGCTCAGATACTGATAGCGGACGGTGTAGGGCTGGCCGTCGTTGTCGTAGGCGACGAGTTCGGGATAGACCTGGGCGACTTCTTCGGCAATCAATCCATATTGCAGCGTCCGCTCCCCGTTAGAGTATTCAGGTTTGTAGAAGAACGTAACCGGCCGCAGCCTCATCAGCGCGTCGGTCGTGTCGCCCATATCGCGGACTTGTTCCTTAAAACGCAGCGAGGAGGTCTGCGTGCCAAGCTGCCCGGTAGAGTTGACATACACCAGAATGCCGGAACTGGACGCCGTGCCATAAATACCGGCGACAAAAGCGGCGGTTTGCGTCCCATATCCCTGACCTGTGTCGCCGCCGATACGAATCGTGCTCGACTCCGTTCCCGATTGCGGGCCCAGGTTTCCAATGTAAATGTTGTTGTTCCCGCTGGTGTTGTAATAACCCGCGGATTGTCCCAGGAAGGTATTCACCGAGCCCAAGATGTTCTGATAGCCGGCCGAGGTGCCGAGAAAAACGTTGTGGCCCCCCGTCTGGTTGTTGGCCCCGGCTGATGCGCCCACTAGGGTGTTGTTCTCGGCAAAGTCCCCGGCGCTGCTGAGGCCGGCGTCCATACCAATGTAGGTGTTGTTGCTGCCGCTGCCGCTGCTGTTGCGCCCCGCCCCACTACCAATAAACGTATTTCCGTTCGCATAGAAGTTGTTATAGCCGGCCTGATATCCCGCAAACGTGTTGTCCGTGCCCTGATCCTGGGAATTCACACCTGCTGCCACGCCAAGGAAAATGTTGCGGTTGCCGGCATAACCGATGCTTAGGACCTTGTTGCCACCGATTTCATAACCCCCGTTGCTATAGCCCGCGGGAGTATTAATACTGCCGTTGACATCCAGCTTCGCGACCGGCGTTGTCGTCCCTATTCCCAGGGAACCATAGCTCGTCTGATACATCACTGAATTCAACAGGAAGCTCGATGACGCCCAGATCGGAATGTAGTTCGTCGTCCCCATCCCTCCCAGAATCGGCCCGGGTGGCAGGGCGGCGGCGTTTTGTTTTTCTGAATTAGTCGATGCGGTAGTGCTGGCCTGCTGTGCCTTGGCCAACGGCACAAGTAGAAGGATTGCCAAAGTCGTCGCGACGCGGATCTGGTTCATGGAGTACTCCTTGCTGGGGAAGATGGTTGAGCAGGATCGAACCCAGGGCGTGCGGCTTGAATTGTGTTCGCAGGCTGCGGGGTTGTCAATTTCTATTTCAGCCGCGCTTCCACTATGGTGAAACGGATTCTCGATTCGCAGATCACCGAACTTCTGCCTATCCTGCGGGTCTTCCGTATAGAGTGGGTGGGTGAAGGTTTGTATCAGGGCACGACCCTTAAGCAAGCTCAACGCAGGCTCTTGGTCGTGCCGAAGAGCGGATGAGAGAACAGGCCTTAGCCCCGGTCGCAAGTTGTAGCCGATAGGTCAGCTCAGCGGCCGGCCCCTACGGCAAACTCATCGGAACACGATGGTTAGGCAGTGAATAGACACGACGCGTCGGAAGCCGACGCGTTCCCCTGTTACAATTTTGCCGGAATCGGGCGCTTCGCGCGGGGCCAACGCTGTCAGTCGCGCCCGAATTTCATCGAACTCCCGGCCCGCTGTTGCCGTATAACCCCTTAGAAGTACGAGGATTTGGGCCAGGAGTTGACGCCCCGTGGGAGTGCTGATTGGACGACACCCAAGCGGTCAATGCCCTCGTCCGTCGCTGTGTGTCTGGCGACGCCGCGGCTTGGCAGGAAATCGTTCAGCAGTATCACCGCAGGATTTATAACATCTGCTATCGCTTTTCCGGATCGGCAGATGACGCGTCGGACCTGACCCAGGAAGTGTTTATAAAGATGTATCGCACGCTTAGCACCTTCGACACCACGCGGGCTTCTTTCATGACCTGGGTGACGACCGTAACCCGCAATCTGCTGGTCGATCACTTTCGTAAGGGTAAGTACGACCGGATAACCGACTCGCTGGATGCGACCCCTGGCGACCAGGAGGATGGCCTCACATTTGCTGACCGGCTAGAAGATAAGGGTGCCAGTCCGGAGGCCCGGGTCCGCAGCCAGGAGACCCAGAAGCTGGTCCACGAGGGTCTGAAGCGCTTGTCTCCCGAGCTCCGGGAAGCGGTGATCTTGCGGGATTTACAGGATCTGGACTACAAGGATATTGCCAAAGTCCTCAATGTGCCCGAGGGAACTGTGAAGAGTCGCATAAATCGGGGACGAACGGAACTAGCGAGGCTGTTACAACGTAATTACAAGCAGGCGAACTGATGGCGGGGGAACTCCAATCCGGAATGAGCTGCGTCGAGGTTGAGGCCCTTCTGGCCGAAATCCTGGACGGCTCGCTGCAAGGGGCGACGCTGACGGGCTTCGAAGCTCATCAGCAAAGCTGCGCCTCCTGCCGCACCATGGTTGAAGAAGCTCGGGCCGGAATGCACTGGATGCAGGCGCTGGACGAAGCCGAGCCGCCGCGCAACCTGGTCCACAATATCCTGGCGCAGACCATCGGAGCCCTGCCCTCCGAGCACGCGGTTGTTAAGCCAAGCGGCGAAGGCTGGCTGGAGAAGCTCAAGGGACGCCTGGCGCCCATGTTCGCGCCCATCGCTACCCCGCGCTTCGCCATGTCGTTCGGCATGGCCTTCTTCTCCATCACTATGCTGCTGGGAATTGCCGGATTCCATTTTGCGGATATCCGTCATTGGGATCTCAGCTCCAAAGGCATTCGCCGGAGTTATTACGAGGCCCAGGCGCGCGTCATGCGTTATTACGAGAACATGCGCGTGGTGTACGAGATTGAATCGCGGGTGCGCGATTTGCGCCGCGCCGGGACGCACGACCAGAACGCCCAGCCGCAACCACAACCACCGCAGCAAGAGGCTCCCGCGCCCGAGCAGAAGAATCCGTCCAAGAGTGACAACCGGCAGCATGGCACGGAGCCGCAGAAATATAGCCTCCAATCGGGTATGCCCGAGTTGGCAGGTTACTCAGATGAAAGTTCTTGGGTGCCCCGTTCTAGCCAGCTTTTGGCTAGGGCGGCGCGGGTGAGGGAACATGTTGGTTCCACCCTGGCCAACGGAAGGCCAGAATGGCGCACCCAATCCCCGCTGATGAAAACGACTTTTGGCACGGCGGAAGCCGTGTCCTTCCCCCCTCAGGCCCGGCAGCGAACCCCCAAGGCAGCTCCGTCTTTGAGTTGCTTGGGGCCCGAGTACAGGAGAACCGCATGAATTGCGCCAATCATCCTGACGCGCCCGCGGTTGCGTACTGCCGAACCTGTGGCAAGCCACTGTGCAGTACGTGCTCACGCGATGTCCGCGGCGTGGTCTATTGCGAGGAGTGTTTGGCCTCGCACGTTGCCGGCACCATGCCGCCGGCTGCTGGATTCGTGCCTCCGGTTGGCGAACGGCCACCCGGGACGCCGAGTCCCGCCCTGGCTACCATCCTGGGATTCATCCCCGGCGTGGGCGCCATGTACAACGGCGAGTTCGCCAAGGGCTTTGTTCACGTGCTGATCTTCGCCACCCTGATCTGGATGGCCGATCACGTCAACGGCCTCTTCGGTATCGCCATCGCGGCGTTCTATATCTACATGCCGATCGAGGCCTACAAGACGGCCCGCGCCCGCGAGATGGGCTTGCCCGCTCCCGATCCCCTTGGCCTCAACAATCTTTTCCGCAGCGGCCCGCCACCGGCTGCTGCGACCGGCGTGCCTGCCGCGGCAACTTCCGCTCCCGGCACGCCCGGCGATGTTCCGCAGACCGACGCGGTGGTTGATGAACCGCATTCGCGCATGCCCATCGGTGCCTTCATCCTGATTGGTTTGGGAGTTCTGTTTCTGCTCGACGAAATGGGCGCCTTGCATTTCGATTGGGTTTGGCGTTTCTGGCCGCTCATCCTGATTGCCATCGGTATCCGCATCCTGATGCAGCGTCAACGGAGAGGCTGGTGAGGAGGAAACTATGAGATACCGATACAATCGCGATTGCGCTTGCGCACGCTGCCGCACCCACGGCTATATGGGACCCGTTGTCCTCATCACCATCGGCGTTCTGTTTCTGCTCGACCAGATGGGGCACATGCACTGGATGGACTTCGGCTATACCTGGCCGGCGCTGCTGATCGTCATCGGATTAGTTTTGCTGCTGCAACACAGCGCCTCTACCTACGGTCACATTCCGCGCGAGTACACGCGAGGTCAGATACCCTACCCCGGCCAGCCCATGCCGCCCGGATATCCCCAGCCCGGAGCGCCGGGCTATCCCCCTCAACCTGGAGCGGCCGGATATCCCGCGCAGCCAGGTCCGGTCGTGCCCCCTCAGCCCAACGCGCCTGCCGGCTTCATCCAGCCGGGTCAGCCGCCCGCTGAACCCGGTGACAAAGGGGGTGCCTAATGGCTAGCGTGAATCAATATCCTCCGATTGCGCCGCCACCGCCGGTTCCACCGCCCTATCGTCGGCGGTCGCTTGCCGGACCGATCATCTTGATCGTTATCGGCGGGCTGTTCCTGGCGCGCAACTTTGGCTTCCGCTTTCCCATCTGGCACTGGTTCGGACACTGGTGGCCGCTGCTGCTGATCCTGTGGGGCGTCATCGTTCTCATCGAGAACATGACTGCGCCTCGCCTCGGATATCGCCCGCGCTATCTCGGTGCCGGCGGCATTGTGTTGCTGGTCTTGCTGGTAGCGCTGGGTGTCTCGGCGCATTACAGCTCTGATGTCGACTGGGGTGGGGTGAAGCAGCAGATTGAGTCGGACGACGACTTCGCCGACATCTTCGGCAATCCCTTTACCTTCGAGGACAATCTGGAGCAGGCCTTCCCCGCACACGCCAGCCTGCGCATTGTCTGCGATCACGGCACCCTGAACATCTCGCCTTCGACGGATAACACCATCCGCGTCGTCGTTCATAAGAAACTCCGCGCCCAGAACCAGGATGACGCCAATAAGTACAACCAGGGCAGCAAGCCGCAGATCTCCGTCAACGGGGATACGGTGCTGCTGAATGCCAATACCGACGGCGCTGGCGATCACGCGGTGCAGGCGGACATGGACATCTCCGTGCCGGCCGATGCCACGCTCGATATCGCCAGCAAGCGCGGCGACGTAACCGTGGACAATCGCACCGCCGACGTCAAGATTTCCCTGCAGCATGGCGATATCTCGCTCAGCGAAATTGCCGCGCCGGTCAAGATCAATCTGGAGAAAGGCTCGATTCGCGGCTCCCAGATTGCCGGCGATGTGGACGTAACCGGCCACGTCGACAACGTTACCTTCGATCAGGTTGCCGGCGCGGTTCGCCTCAACGGCGATTTCTACGAGGACATCCAGCTCAACAAGATTGCCAAAACCGTCATCTTCAAAACCTCGCGCTCCGATATGGAAATCGCTTCCGTCCCCGGCGACATTTCCATCTCCAGCGATGAAGTGCGCGCCACCGAACTCACTGGCCCCAGCCGCGTGTTCACCGGATCCAAGAACATTCACCTGGAGGATGTTTCCGGCGATCTCGATGTGCAGTCCAACAACGGCGATGTGGAAGTCACGACCAGCGGCAAGCAGGCCGGCAAGATGACCGTGAACACGCAGCACGGCGATGTCGCGCTCACCCTGGCCTCGAAGTCGACGCCCGACAAAGTCTCGGTTACGACGCAGCATGGCGACGTGACCTTGACCCTGCCCTCCGGCGGCGGCTTCACCATCAGCGCCGGTACCCGCAAAGGCGACATCACCTCGGATTTCGATGCCGTCAAGATCAACGAGAGCAATGGCGAGTCGCGCGCCAGCGGAACGGTAGGTAACGGCGTGAGCAAGCTGCTGGTGAACACCGACACCGGCGACATCAAAATCGGTAAAAGCTGAGGAACAGTTTCGAGTTTCAGGTTTCGAGTTTGAGGAAGTGGTCTACTAGAGTTCCCCACCCAAGTGTTTAGCTTGGGCGGGGATTTTCGTTTTTGATGGAAGGCCTTGTCCCTACGGCAGATCCAGAAGATATCCCGAGAGTTGACAGTGGAGATTTCCTCCATTCGAATTTCCACTCAGGTATATGTTGCAACCCGGAGCATTGCCCCCTGTCTCATAGAGCTGTGTTGGCTGATGGATTGCGAGATAGTTAAAACCCCCAGCGTTCGTCGCGAAGGCAGTCAATGGGAAGTAATGGGACACTCCGGTCTCCAGAAAGAACCCGGTCGGCTGCAAAGCGGTTTCCATCGCCACGAAGGCGTCGAATTCTTGAATGACCAACCTTTTCCCTGACGGAATGGTCTGAAAGAGACAGGATCCGGTGCTGCTTCCGCTGAACATGAAATAGCAGCTGTCCTCGTAGGGGTGCGTGGCCTCCAGAACCGCCAGGGGAGTCGGAGCTCCCTGCGAGTCGAGCGGATTGGTGACGTTGACGCTGCCTCCTCCCGCCAGGCTAACTGTCGGCACACCGCTGATGGTGACGCTCGGCGTGTTGCCCACAGTCACCGTTGGCGCGTTGCCAATGTTCACGGTGCTGCCTGCAGCCAGGCCTACTGTGCCAGTTACTGTGGTTGTTCCCTGGGCTGTTGTGGGAACCGGCTGTCCCGAGGTGTTAACCACGAGAACGTTTTGAGTCGGGGGCGGCGGAGGACCGGTCAACTTAGCGGCGTTCTGAGCGACCGCCGGAGCCGAAACCAGCGAACTGGTGGTGAGCCACAGACACTGCAATCATCCACTGCCATTGGTGCTTGGACATAGCTTTCTCCTATGGACTGCGAGTGAGTTGGAACTTTTTGCTGCGGGACTGCTATTTCGACCTGCTGAAGGGGCCCAGACTAAAGTGGATATGTGCGGTGCAGTAAGAGAACGATGCGGGAGTGTGGAACAACCTCGGGTAAATTGCAAGTAAAAAATTCGTTACGCGGATGGACGAGAAGGCCGCGAATGCTAGCCACTAGCCACTAGCCACTTTCCTCAACTACCATCTCCTCCATGGACGACTGTCTCTTCTGCAAGATCATCGCCGGCAAAATTCCATCGAAGAAGGTTTACGAGGACGACAAGGTCTACGTCTTCGAAGACATCAATCCCAAAGCCCCGACCCACGTGCTCATCATTCCCAAGCGCCACATCCGCGGACTGAAGGAAGCGCTGCAAGACGACGCCGAGATCATTGGCTACAGCCATCTCATCGCCGCCAATATCGCGCGCGACCGCGGCATCGAAGACGGCTACCGCACGGTCTACAACGTCGGTCCGGGATCAGGACAGTCTGTCTTCCACCTGCACCTTCACCTGCTGGGCGGGCGCAATCTGACCTGGCCTCCAGGATAGCTATTTCTTCACAAACTTCATCGCGCACGGACGTCCTTCCACTCGCGTGCCCGTTCCTGTCGATCCCTCGAAGTGCGCGTCGATGTTGTAGCCGTACTCCGTACCCTTGGGCGTATCGTGGCCGAGTACGTACTGTGGCGAGCCGGTGCGGCCTTTGGCGTACAGCGACGCCTTGCCATCGGGCGCAATCGTTCCATCAATGACCAGCGATCCCGCCAGTCCCACGGTACCGTGTACACCATGAAAGACGCCGTCCTTCACTATGCTGACGAACTGATACGAGAAGCCCAGAGCATCTTGATAATTTGCACAGGAGACGGTCGTCAGCCACTTGCCGTCGAAATTCTGCGCGTCGCTGGCCAATAGGACGCCCGCCAGCGGTATCAGCAGCACGGCCGGAAGAATGCTTTTCAGGTAGCGCATGATTGTCCTCCGCCATCAACTTACCAGAACTCGTACCCGCGTGCCCCACTCATTCGCGGCTTGCAAATGAGTGCGGGCTTTCCATTCACGATCCACCATTCACGATCCACGCCCACTGATGTAACGTAGTACTCCATGGGCCGCATCCACGTTCTCTCCGAAAATGTAGCCAACAAGATTGCCGCGGGCGAGGTGGTGGAGCGTCCGGCCTCGGTGGTCAAGGAGTTGCTGGAGAACGCGCTGGATGCGGGCGCGCGCCGCATTCGCGTCAACATCGAAGCCGGCGGCAAGAAGCTCATGCAGGTTATCGACGACGGTTGCGGTATGGTGCGCGACGATGCCATGCTCGCCTTCGAGCGCCACGCCACGTCGAAGATCCGCAACGCCGACGACCTGCTGCACATCGCAACCCTCGGCTTTCGCGGCGAGGCGCTGCCCTCGATCGCGTCCGTCAGCCGTATGCGCCTGGAGACGCACGCGGCGGAAGATGCTCCCGGCACCATCGTCGAGATCGCCGGAGGAAAAATCCTCACCGTCGAAGAAGCCGGCCTGCCGCTCGGCACCTGCATCACCGTCCGCGATCTCTTCTACAACATTCCGGCGCGCCGCAAATTTCTGAAAGCCGAATCGACCGAGCTCTCGCACATCGCCTCCCTGGTCACCCACTACGCCCTCGCGCATCCCGAGATGCATTGGGAGCTGCACTCGGCGACCAACGCCATGCTGGTCGCGCCCCCGGTCAGCGATCACTCGCATCGCATCTATCAGATCTTCGGCCGAGAGATCCGCGACCAGCTCATCCCGCTGAGCGCTTTGCTGCCGCTGGAGCGCACCGGTCTGCCGCAACCGCCTCCCTGGCGGAAGAGCGAAGTGGAAGAAACGGAAGAGCCGGTGAAAGGCGAAGTCAAGCTGCACGGCTTCGTCTCCCGGCCGGAGATTCAGAAGCTCAATCGCAACTCGATTTTCATCTTCGTCAACGGCCGGCTGATTCGCGACCGCCTGGTGCAGCACGCGCTTGCCGAAGCCTACCGCAACATCATTCCGCCGACGGTTTATCCCGTGGTGCTGCTCTTCCTGGAGATGCCGCCGTCCGAAGTCGACGTCAACGTCCATCCCTCCAAGACCGAAGTCCGCTTCCGCCAGTCGTCGCTGCTGCACGATTTCATTCGCGACTCGGTCCGTGCCGTGCTGATGAAGTCGCGCCCCGTGCCCTCATTCACTACCGAGATGCGCGCCAATCCCACCGCATCTCCGTCGCTCACCCCGGGCGCGGTTGACTTCGCTTCCAGCGAACTGCACATCACGGAAGCGGACGCCGGTTTTGCGCTGCGCGCGCAAGAACTGCCTGCCATCACCGCGCCGTTACAATTCGAAGGCCCGGGATTCGCGGTCGAGGCCAACGCCGCGGTCCCGGTCGCGCGCTTCGGCCCGCAGACCTTTGCAGAGCCGGTAACTGCTCCTGGTCGCAACGGTTGCTCGCCCGAGATCGCGGACAACGATGCGCCGGTAAGCCTCGAATCGCTCACCACGCTGAAGCCGGTCGGTCAGATTCGCGACTCCTTCATCCTCGCCGTCAACTCGCAAGGACTTTGGATCATCGATCAGCACGTCGCCCACGAGCGCATTCTGTTTGAGAAGATCTGCAAGCAGCGCCTGGCCGAATCGCCCCAGCGCCAGCAGTTGCTTATGCCGCTGCTGGTGGAACTCACGCCGGGACAAATGGCCGTCTTCGCCGAAATTTCCGACGAACTGAATCGCAACGGTTTCGAGGTCGAGCCTTTCGGCCCGCGCACCATCGCGGTGAAAACGACGGCGGCCGGCGTCGCGGCCGGCGAGGTTGAACATCTGCTGCACGAAATTCTGGAGCAGTTCGAGCGCGAGGAGCAATCGCTCAACCTTGACCGCATCCGCACCAATATCGCGGCATCGATCGCCTGCCACGCGGCCATCAAGGTCAACATGCCGCTCGAGCAAAACAAAATGGAGTGGCTCTTGCGCGAACTCGCCAAAACGGATTGCCCCATGAGTTGTCCACACGGCCGTCCCGTCGTTCTGCGCTATTCTGTTAAGGACATTCAGAAGGCGTTTAAGAGAATCTAGCTGTCAGCTATCAGCCGTCAGCCATCAGCTAAACCTGAGAGAGCGTCGCTCAATGACGCATGGGTTGGATTGTCGCCCGGATATCGGTGGACTGGCTTGAGCTGAAAGCTGACGGCTGATAGCTGACAGCTTCTCCTATGCACGAAACTCAACTTCACGAACTTCGCCGCGAAAAATGGCGGCTGAACGAGCGGCCGCTGCGCACGCTCGAGGACGCACGTGAATTCATCGATTCGGTTGGTTTCTGCCTGCTCTATCCGCAGCGTCCTGCCGTGCTGGTTCCGACCTTCGTAGGCGCCTACAAGGGCAGCGACGAGAAGCTCCCGACAGCGCAAATGGCCTTCGCCGATCCCGCCGCGCACGAAGCCAAGGAGCTGATGGTTCGCCTGCTGCGCGCGCGAGAGGCTTATGAGACGAATGTCTTCCCGGACAACAACTTCATCGTCTCGGCTTCTGTCTTTCCTTATTTTTACGGACTCGTCGGCGACCGCAATCCGCGGCAAGCGCCGAAGGCTGACACGCGCTCCGGCTATTCGCCCTTGGCGGTGCACGCCTTCCAGCTCATTCAGAAAGAGGGACCCATCCCGGAGCATCGCCTGCGCGAGCTGTTGGGAGGCGACATCTCCAAAGCCGCTCTGGCTCGCGCACTCGAGGAACTCGGGGCCAAGCTGCGCATCACCCGCGTCGATTACAAACCCGATGAGGGTGTTTTCTGGGATGTGCTGTTTCGCTGGTCGCCCGATGCCGTGCGCCAGGGCGCGCACGTCTCGGTCGCGGAGTCGCTGACCGCGCTGGTTTCGAAGTATCTCGACTGTGTGCTGGCGGCGCAACAGGAAGAGGTCGAGCAGTTCTTCTCGCATATCATTGGCCGGGCGCGGGTGCGCGAGGCCATTAGCGCATTACAGGCCGCGCGCGAGCTGAGCTTCGTTCACGTCGGCGGACGTGTGATGTTGCAGGTGTCATCGCTGCAGGCCGCGCCGCCATTTGAGTTCAAGCCCAGGCCGAAATTCGAAGCCCTTCCGCCGCGTCCCGGCATGCCGCTGGTCGAGCGCCGGCGAACCGGCGCGAGACGTGGAAAACCGGCACCCGGCGCGAGCCCGGAGACCTCGGCTGTATCCAGAAAGCCCACGCGTCCGGACCCCAGCAAGGAATGAGCGCCACGCCAAAACTGATCATCGCGATTGACGGCCCTGCTGGATCGGGCAAGAGCACCATCGCGGCGCGGCTGGCGCACAGACTCGGCTACATCAATCTGGAGAGCGGTGCCATGTACCGCGCCTTAGCGCTGCAGGCGATGGAGCAGAATATCCCGCTCGACGATGCCGAAGCGGTGCGTCAGTTGGCCGAGAACACCGTGATCCATCTGGAGCCCCACGGCGACGGCAATCGCGTGCTGCTGGAGGGCCGCGACGTTTCGCAGCGCATCCGCCAGCCCGACGTGACCACGGCCGCCTCTCGCGTGTCGGCGCATCCATCAGTGCGGCAAGTCCTGGTTGCTCGCCAGCGCGAACTGGGCGCCGACGGCGGAGTCGTCATGGAAGGCCGCGACATCGGCACTGCGGTCTTTCCCAACGCCGATGTGAAGATTTTTCTCGACGCCGATGCTGCGGTCCGCGCCGAACGTCGCGTGCTGCAGAATGGAGATCCCTCAGCGGACGAACGGCAGCGCGTGCAAGCCGAGATCGCAGCCCGCGACCAGCGCGACCGCACTCGCGCAGCCTCGCCCCTCATTCCCGCGCCCGACGCAATCATCCTCGACACCACCCGCAAGAGCATCGACCAGGTCGTGGCCGAGGTGGAAAACATCGTCAGGCACAGGCTGAACCGCGGGGAGTAAACGGTTTCGAGTTTCAGGTTTCGAGCGCGGCCAGTCCTACAGTCCAGCTTGGACTTCGGCGGTCATCGCGAATACGCCGGATGGCAGAAAATTGCAAGACTGTGCAGTGAGCAATCGTGAGCCTCACGTCCTGATTAGACTTAGCGCGGCATAAAGATTGCTGGCAGAGCCAGGGTACACCTCTATCTCCGGAATGCCTAAAGGGAGGCACCATGAAGACCTTTCTGGGGTTCCTTGCTGCATGTTTGATTCTTGCGGCATTGCCCGCCGCGGCGCAGACCGTCTACAGCAACGGTCCCATCAACGGCAACACCGACGCCTGGACCATCAACTTCGGCTTTATCGTCAGCGACACATTTAATGTGACTAACAGTGGCACCACGATCACCGGCGCCACCTTTGGAATGTGGCTGTTTCCCGGCGACATTCTGGGTACGGCTGAGATGTCGATCACCTCGCAGGAGAACGGCGGCACCAGCTACTTCGATCAGACGCTGAACTTCACACAAAGCGGCTGTGTCCCGAATCAATTCGGTTTCAATGTCTGCACCGAGAGCACCACGTTCAGCGGTCCGACACTGAACGCCGGGACTTACTGGGTTAACCTGCAAAACACCAGCATACCCAATGGCGACCCAGCCTACTGGGATGAGAACTCCGGCCCATCCTCCGCTTCGGAGAACACAGCGGGATCGATCCCGTCCGAGGCGTTCACCGTTCTCGGCACCAGCAGCAGTACGACCAGCACTACCAGCACCACAACTTCGGTTCCTGAACCCTCCAGCATGATGTTGCTCGGTTCCGGCGTGCTCGGACTGGCCGGGATGGTTCGCCGCAGGTTGTTCTAAGAATGCCGGACGAAGTTTCAATCGCGGAGATGACCGAAGCGATCTCAGCGCGGCTTCTCGCGCAGTGGGAAGGCTGGAAAAATCAAGACACGGCACCCAACGATGCAATCATCGCTGATGACTTCCAGGCTTTCTGTCCCGACGGCACTCGCCGCATAGGCAGGCCCACGGCACAGCAGATGGCCGAGCAAGCTATTAGCGGCTACAAGCTGTCAGAGTTGCGTGCTGTGCCGGTAAGAGCCGACACCGCCCTCGTTACCTACTTCGCTGCCATCAACACTCCTGACAACGCTGAGCATCACATGGCCGTGGGCGAGGTTTGGACGAAGCGTAACGGCCAGTGGTTCATCGTTGCGTTCTCGGGTACGCTCGTGACAGCAGCAAACAGCTAGTACGGAAGGCTTGCGCTTGGCTTAGGCGTAGAACCAACCCTCCCTTCTTTACCTTTGCCCCGTTCGCATTAACCGGTTCGTTCCCGCTTTGCTTGGGACTGGAAACGCCAACGGTATTCGCCGGGAGCAACGCGCAGGACGCGCTTGAACGTGGTGCGCATAGCGTCGCAGTTGCGGAAGCCGCAGCTGGACGCGACCGACTCGAGACTGGCATTGCTCTCCTGCAAACGGCAGCGCGCGGCGTCGAGGCGCAAGGTCTCAACAAACTTTGCCGGCGTCATCTTCATCTGCTCGCGAAAGACGCGGGCAAAGTTGCGCGGGCTCATGCCAAGTCGGCCGGCCAGTATCTCCACGGAAAGATTCTTGCGCAGATTGTCCAGCACCCAGGCCCCGAGTTCGCGAAAGGGCTGCCGGTCAGCGGCTTGTAAATTAAGTGCGGCACTGAATTGCGACTGGCTGCCGGGACGACGCAGATAAAGCACCAGCTCGCGCGCCACCGCCAATGCAATTGCTGAGCCAACATCCTCTTCGACCAGAGCGAGAGCCATATCCATCCCCGCCGTCACGCCGGCCGAGGTGTAGATGTTGCCGTCGCGGATGTAAATAGGGTCCGGATCGAGCTTGATGCCCGGATAACGACGCGCCAGCCGCTCGCAGTAGTTCCAGTGGGTGGTGGCGCGACGGCCGTCGAGCAGTCCGGCGCGGGCCAGCAGAAACGCGCCGGTGCAAATCGATCCCAGACGGCGAACCTGAGACGCTATACGCTGCAGCCAGGCAACCACCTCTGCCGCTTCGCGTCCAGCCTCGACCTCGGTGCCACCCACAATCAGCAGCGTGTCCACGCGGCCGCGCACGTCGCTAAATCTGCACTGCGCATCGATGCTCAATCCGCAGCTGGTGCGCAGCGGGCCGGGCTCGGTGGTGACAAGCTCCAGTGAATATGCCGGCGGCGAGGACTTGATGCGGGCGACGATTTCGCCGGCGCGCGCGAAGACCTGGTAGGGGCCGACCAGATCGAGGATCTGGGTGTCCGGCGCGGCCAGCAGCAGAATGCGGCGCGTAGGTCCGAGTGACGCTAATGGGAGCTTATTGCCATTTTTCGGGTGCAGCATCGAATTCCGCCTTGTGAGCCTGCGAACAGAAATAATACGGCTTGCCCTTGTAAGCCGAGTGTGGCGCAGTCGCGCGGTCGACCGACATGCCGCACACGGGGCAGTGCTGGCGGTCGTCGGTCGAGACTTCCGCCTTCGCGTACATCGCATTCGAGTTCGCGTCCCTCCAGCCCTGTCCCTGATATTCCATATCGTAAGCGGTATCGGCGGCGGTCTTGCGACCGAAGTAGCGCTCGACTACGCGCAGCGCGAGGTCGATGCCGGAGGACAAACCTCCCGAACTGGCGAGATTGCCGGCTTCGACAAAACGCGCTCCTCGCTGGAGCGTGATGTCGGGGAACTTCATTGCGAAGCTGGTGTAGGCGTCGTGGTGCGTGGTCGCAGCTTTGCCGGAGAGCAGACCGGTCTTGGCCAGAATGAATGCGCCGGTGCAGACCGACATGGTGACATCGGTAGCCTTGGTCGCGTTGCGAATCCAGTCGAGCATTACCGTGCTGCCGTCGCTTTGCGCGGGGATGACGACGACCTTCGGTGCAGGCGCGTTGGCGAGCGTGTAATTGGGGACAACTTTCAGGCCGCCGGAGAAACTGACTGGCTTCAGAGTTTCCGCGACGGTATAGGTACGAAAGGGCATCTGCTCCTCCATGCTGGAGCCGCGCGCGGGGATCATGACGTCGTTGAACACTTCCCATGGACCGGCGAGGTCGATCATCACCGTGCCTTCGGAGATGACAAAGGCAACGGGGATGGTGCCCTTCGCGGGAGGCGTGAGCGGATTGGTGATTGCCTGGTTATCGGCGCTGGTAGCCGGTTTCGGCGAATTGTTTGGGTTCGGCTGATTAGCCGCGGCATCAGCGGAAGCGTGTTGGCCGGTGCAGGCGGACAGCATGCTCAGCAGACCGAATGCGGCGGAGCGTTCTACGAAATCTCTGCGCTTCATGAGTTACTCCTTGGGCACGCAAACTCGGGCAAGGGAGGTGGAGTGCGTGGCCCTGGCTGCCGCAAGTGGTACGGGCGGCAGCGAATAAGCGGATCGTAGCAAGAGTAAGGGCTGGCATTTCTGACAATGTTCAGCGTTTTTCTGCCATACCGTCAGGAATTAACTCGCCGCCACATTTCCTCGCGGTCTGGGTCGATAATTGAGCGGCGAAGTATACTCGTTGCCCATGAACCGGCGAACTTTGCTGAAGCATCTGGCCGCGATCCCGCTGCTGTCGCGTCTTTGCCCCGATCTTTTCTCGCAAGATCACGCTGTGGCGCCGGCGGAAAACGCTCCACCCTTGCTTGCGCACGATGCGCCGGCATCGCTTGCCCAGGCCGGTGCAACGCCAAAACCGTTTCATCGTGTTCGCCCCGGCGGTCCCGGCTGGCCAACTCCCACAATGTGGGACAACCTAAAACAGCAGGTCGGCGGCCGCCTCATTCCGGTGTACTCTCCACTGGCGAATTGCCAGGCTGACTTCGACAGCGCCACTTGCCAGGAGCTGCTGAAGAACATCCACAACCCCTACTTCATCGGCGACCAGTCCGGTCTGACGCAAACCCTCGCCTGGGTTGATGCCTGGACTACCGCGCCTAGCGCCTTTGCCGTCGAAGCGACCAACGCCGACGACATCGCCGCTGCCGTGAACTTCGCACGCGAAAACCATCTGCGTCTGGTCGTCAAAGGCGGCGGCCACAGCTATCAGGGCACATCCAATGCGCCCGACTCGCTGCTCATCTGGACGCGCCGCATGAGAGACGTCGCGCTGCACCCGTCATTCGTTCCGCAGGGATGTGAAGGCAAGGTCGCGCCACAACCCGCCTTCACGCTTGGCGCCGGTTGCATCTGGATGAATGCGTATCAAGCTGTCACCACCAGGGCAGGCCAGTATGTACAAGGTGGAGGCTGCACCACCGTGGGCGTCGCCGGTTTGGTGCAGAGCGGCGGCTTTGGCAGCTTCTCCAAGCACTACGGCACGGCCGCTGCGGGTTTACTGGAGGCCGAGGTCGTCACTGCCGACGGCAGGATTCGCATCGTCAACGCGTGCAAGGATCCCGATCTGTTCTTGGCGCTGAAAGGTGGAGGAGGCGGCAGTTTTGGCGTAATCAGCAAGTTGACATTGCGCATGCGTGAACTACCGCAGTGGTTCGGCGCAGCCATCATCACCGTTAAGGCCGCCACCGACGACGCCTATCGCCAGCTGCTGCGCCAGTTCCTCAGCTTCTATCGCGAGCAGCTTTTCAACGATCACTGGGGCGAGCAGATCCACGTTCAGGGCGACAACGTGTTCGAGATCAGGATGGTCTCGCACGGCCTTGACGCCGACGAATCCAAGCGCATCTGGCAGCCGTTTCTCGATTGGCTGTCGCACGCGCAGCAGGACTACACGCTGGACGGGCCGCCCATCGTCGCCAGCCTGCCGGCGCGCCATTGGTGGGACGTCGAGTTCCAGAACAAGCTGCACGCAGGCGTCTTTGTCGTCGACCCTCGTCCGGGTGCGCGTGCCACCGACGCCTGGTGGGGCGGCGATGGTGCTCAATGTGGCCAGGTGCTTTACGGCTATGAATCATTGTGGCTACCCGCATTGTTGCTGCAAGGCAAGTCGCAAGATCGGCTTGCTGACGCGCTCTTTACGGCCTCGCGCCACTGGGATGTCGAGCTGCACTTCAACAAAGGTCTAGCCGGAGCTCCCGCCGAAGAGATCTCTGCTGCGCGCGATACAGCGACCAATCCCGTCGTCTGCGATGCCTTCGCGCTTGCCATCATCGCCGCCGGCACGCACTCCGCTTATCCCGGAGTTCGCGGCCACGAACCTGATGTGAACGTCGCGCGCAAGAGGGCGATAGCAATCAATCAGGCGATGAACGAGCTGCGCAAGGTCGCGCCCTATCGCGGCGCCTACGTTTCGGAGAGCAACTACTTCGAGAAGGGTTGGCAGTACTCATTCTGGGGCATGAACTATCCGCGCTTGCGGGAGATCAAGAGGAAGTACGATCCCGACGGCTTGTTCTTCGTGCACCACGGCGTCGGCAGCGACGAATGGAGTGACGACGGCTTCACGCGTGTGGCGCGTTGAGTTTGATCACTCCCGCTTCAAATCCGCCGCCAGCAGCCGATGAAACAGGTGCTCGCCAGCCTCGCGGCGAACCGACAATCGTCCTGCTCCGTAGGCGCGGGAATGCAGGCCGCGCTGCACGGCTTCACAGATGGCAACGTCCTCGTCATTCACGCGCTCGCCGACGGCGATGCTCTGACGATTGCGTTCCGTGGCAGAATCACTGACATCGTCGAAGTAGAAATCGAAGATCACGGTGCAACCATCGACGCCATCGGGCAGGACGAGGTTGGTGTCCATGTATCCGTGGTAGAGATTGATCATGAAGTTGGGATACTGCCAGAAGTACCAGGCGCGATCGCCGGTCCGCGTCGCGGCCGTTGCCGCATCTTCGGTCGACGAAACCATGGGACTCGATTGCAGGCAGTAACGATCTTCGTTCTCGATGGTGTACTGCTTGTAATCGAGCACGCTGTTCAGCCCCTTGTGCAGATGCGGAACGTGATATCCGCCGTCGAGATAGTTATCGACGAATACCTTCCAATTGCACTTCAGGCTATAAACTCGCCGCTCAAAGAAATGGAGTGTGCCGATTTTCAGGGGAGCCACACGCTGCGACAGCCGCCCAAGGAAATCGGCCAGGGGCGCGGCTTTCGGGTCAAGGTTGACGAAGACGAACTGCTCCCACGCTTCTGCGCGCACCGGAAGCAGGCCATTGTTTGCGCGATCGAATCCGCAGACCCCATCGAACTCCGGCGCGCCCTTGAGCGAGCCGTCGAGGCCGTAACTCCAGCCGTGATACGGGCAGCGAAAGATGTTTGCCGTGCCGTACTCTTCGGTGACGACTGCGGCCGCGTGATGGCGGCAGACGTTATAGAAGGCACGAAGCTGGTTGTCGGCGCTACGCACGATCACCAGCGGCTCACCTGCAAGCTCAGTGGTGACGAAGTCGCCCGGCCGGGTTAGCTGATCGGCGCACGCGACCACCTGCCAGCTTCGTCCGAAGACGTTCTGCCGCTCCAGCGCGGCGATGCGCTCATCGACGTACCAGGACGCGGGAATGGTGTACGCCTGATCCAGCGGCGCGCGTTCGTCATACGAAGCGAGAATGTCTCTCAACGATGATTCCATGGGTCGGAATGGTCTGGCCGGCGCTAAAGCCCGGTCTGGGAGCATGGATCTCACCGGCCTGAAGGCCGATGATTCCACCGTAATCCACGTAATTTCAAAAGACCGATCGACTGCGGAGAAATCATAGCAGGCAGTCATGCGAAAAACAGTTGACGCGCAGCGGCTGTCGTGTTCCCTTGAGTCTCATGCCTGTAACCGATCGCGCTCTGGAAATTGTTCCGGCGACGCCCGCCGAGGTCGGCGAGGTAGCGCCGCTCTTCGATGCCTATCGCCAGTTCTACCGCAAGCCGTCCGATGTGGAAGCCGCGCGGCGCTTTCTGTTTGCGCGCCTCAGCAAGGGCGAGTCGGTGCTGTTCCTGGCGCGTCATGAGACACGAGCCGTTGGGTTCGTTCATCTTTATCCCGCGTTCTCGTCGATCGAGTTGCGGCGATTGTGGATCTTGAATGATCTGTACGTCGTTCCGGAGGCGCGCAAGCTGGGGGTTGGTCGTGCACTGACCGAGCGAGCACAGGAGTTGGCCGAGGCGACTCGCGCCAATTGCCTGATCCTGGAGACGGCGAGCGACAATCTGCCGGCGCAGCGGCTGTACGAGGGCCTGGGATGGAAGCGCGAGCAGGAGTTTTACCGGTACTATCTGCCGTTGTAAGTCTTTCGCCTGAAGCCGACTGATGAACAAGCCTGAACAGCAGATCCCTCGCGGGCTAATGCCCGATCGTGATGACAAGAAGAATCGGAGACGTCCGCGGCGTGGCTAAAGCTGCGCCCCTTCAAAACGAACCGTCTGATCATCCGCAGCCGAAGCGCGCGCTCGGCCTGCGCGACCTGGTACTGTTCTATGTCGTCGCCAGTTTGAGCCTGCGGTGGATTGCCGTAGCCGCAGCCGCAGGGCCAAGCTCCATCGTGATCTGGCTGATTGGCGTAGCAACGATTTTCTTGCCGCTGGCACTGTGCGTGATGGAGTTGTCGTCGCGCTATCCCGAGGAAGGCGGTATGTATGTGTGGAGCAAGCGCGCCTTCGGCGATTTCAGCGGCTTCCTGACCGGCTGGTCGTATTGGATGAGCAACCTGCCGTATTTTCCGGCGGTGCTGTATTTCGCGGCCAGCAATGCGCTTTACGTGGCCGGTGATCGCGGCAAGGCGTTGCAGACGAGTCCTGCGTTCTTCCTGATCTTCTCCTTTTGCGGACTGGCGCTGGCGTTGGTTCTGAACATCGTCGGCCTCGACATCGGCAAGTGGCTGAACAATCTGGGCGCCATCGGAGCATGGTTGCCGGTAGGCTTGTTGTGCTTGATCGGGGTTGTCGCGCTGCGCCGGTTCGGATCTGCCACCAGCTTCAATGCCGCGTCGCTCAAGCCATCTCTGAATCTGGGCAACGCCGGCGTGTGGGCGACGCTGATGTTTGCCTTCGCCGGTGCCGAGTCCGCCTCGTGCATGGGCGGAGAGATCAAAGATGCGCGGCGCATCATCCCGCGCGCACTGCTGATTGCCGGGGTTCTGATCACCGCCGGCTACATCCTCGGGACCGTCGCCATTCTGATCGTCCTCCCGCACCAACAACTCAACGGCCTGGAGGGCATCATGCAGGCGATCTCCGGCAGCGCCGAGCGCATCGGTTGGTATGGCCTCGGGCCCGCGGTGGCGCTGCTGATCTGCGTGGCCAATCTTGGCGCCGGCGGGGCGTTTCTGGCGGCGATGTCACGCCTGCCGTTCGTCGCCGGCATCGATCGCTATCTGCCGCCGGCCTTCGCGCGCGTGCATCCGCGCTGGCGGACGCCACACATCGCGCTCATCGTGCAAGGAGTCGCGTGTGCGCTCTTCGTTGTGCTGGGGCAATTGGGAAGCAGCATCCACAGCGCTTACCAGGTGCTGGTGAGCATGAGCATCATCATCGCCTTCGTGCCTTACCTGTTCATGTTTGCGGCCATCATTCGCCTGCAGCGCGAGCCGGCCGGGCCTGAGATCGTCCGCATACCCGGCGGAAAGCCGGTCGCCACGGTACTGGGGATCATCGGATTCCTCGCGACTTGCGCGACGATTGTTGGATCGATGGTGCCAGATCCGAGTGAGCCGAACAAAGCTCTGGTAGTTGGGAAGATCGTACTGCTTACCTTCGCCGTGATCGGCGGAGGCGTGTTGCTCTACGCGGTTGGCAAGCGAAGGGCGGCGGCAGCTATTCCCGCAGATGGCTATGCTCGAGGAACCTAAAGTGGAGCATTTCAAGAACCACGGCAGAGCCTGGCGGGTGGAGCACGCCTCCCAGGCGTGCATTAGATGGGCACAATAAGTGACCGCGCTTTAGCGCCTGAGGTCTGGCTTTCTTAGCTCAGCGGCTAAAGCCGATTCCTTAGCTAAGGCTCAACCTGCACCGCTGAAGCGGTGCTCCACCTAATGCTAAAGCTACAAGTACGCTGGCGGTCTAGGCGCTGTTTTGCATCTGCGCCGCGGGTTGCGTTGCTGCGGCGTAAGACCTGTCGTTGACTGAAATCAGCAGGAGAGTAGCGTCGTCGGTGAACTTGCCGGCGGAGTGTTTTCCCACATCGCTCATGATCTGCGCGTAACGCTGCTGCAATGATTCCTCCTGCGGACCGGCTACCAATCCTGTCAACCGTTCGTGACCGAACTCCTCGCCGGAATCATTGGCTGCTTCGCTAACGCCGTCGGTGTAGAGCAGGAGGCGGTCGCCGGCCGTGAGGGGCAGGCGCTCGGAGTGGAAACCCTCATCTAACATGAAACCCAGCACCGGCCGCGTTGGTCCTAGCGATTCGATGCTGCCGTTCTGCCGCCGCAGAATAGGCGGACAATGGCCGGCATTCACATAATGCAGGAGCCGCGTCCGCAGATCGAGTACGCCGTAGAAGATGGTGACGTAATGTCCCACGCCGAGTTGGTTGCGCAACGTGGTTTCGACCTGCGTCAGCACGATCTCCGGGCTGTTGCTGGATGACGACAGCGTGCTGACCGAGGCGTAGAGCATTGCGGCAATCAGTGCGCCAGGCGTGCCTTTGCCGGAAACGTCGGCCACGCAGAAGTGCAGCATGTCGGGCGCCGGCTGCCAAACTCCAAAGTAATCGCCGCCGACAACGCCGGCCGGAACGCTGTCGCCAAACAGCTCGACGCCCTGCGTGACTAGGTGACGCTGCGGCACGATGCGCGTCTGCAATTGTTGAGCGTCCTGCTTTTCGTATTCCGAGACGCGCTGCGAGGAGCGCAGCTCCTGAGCTCTGCCAATCAGCGACTTCACTTTTTCCAGGAGAGCGTCGTTGCGCCACGGCTTCTCGATGAAATCGGATGCGCCATGCTTCATGGCGCTGACCGCCAGATCAACATTGCCCCATGCCGTGAGCGCGATGATCGGCACCGTGGCGTCGAGCGCACGCAGACGCTGAATCAACTCCAGGCCTTCCAGACCCGAGGTGCTGTCGCGTTGATAGTTCATGTCGAACATCGCCAGGTCGGGGATGTTCTGTTGCGCGGCGGTGAGAGCTTCGCCGGGTGAAGCACACAGCAGCACTTCGTAGCTGTGTCCACGCAGCAGCATAGCGAGAGCCTCGCGCACATGCTCCTGGTCTTCCGCGATCAAGATGGTCGATTTGTCCGAGTTAGCAGCCATGACGCTCCGCTAGATGATATTGCAGACGGCTTGCCATCTGTGCGGCCGGGCTATGTTGCTCGAAACAAGTAAGCTGGCCTTGTCGGAAGCAAGTGGCTCGCCCACAATCGCGAATCTAATGTCCGAAAACGGACATCACCGCCGTCACCTCAATGTACGCACAAGTCCAAGCAATAGTTCCACTTGCGGAATGGCGCTGGTCCCGCGGATTTCCCAATTCCGCGATGCGCCATGTAGAATCAAGTATTCGTTTCCTCGAGCCGCGCGTTCCACGCGAAAGTCCCCAAGTGCATTCCCTGCGATGGTGTGCGCTTCTGCTGAATGCAGTCCCCGATCAGCCGTGCAGGACGGGAGCAGTGGCTCTTCCTAAAGATCCAAGTTACGAAGGAGCACTCGAAAGTTATGGCGATTCCAGCCACCCAATTGCGTCCGGGCATGGTCATCAAGCACAACAATGACCTGCACTCCGTCTTCAGCGTCGAACACCGTACCCCCGGCAACCTGCGGGCGTTCATCCAGGCCAAGCTGCGCAACCTGCGTACGGGCGCGATGTTCGAGCACCGCTTCCGCTCCGGCGATGCCATCGACAAGATCACGGTCGACGAAGTGCAGATGGAATTTCTCTACGCCGACGGCGATGACTACTACTTCATGAACACCGAGAACTACGAACAACTGCACCTGGGCAAGGACATCCTGGGCGATGCTGTGGACTACCTGATTGCGAATCTTGCCATCAAAGTAGAGTTCTTTGACGGCAAGCCGGTGGGCGTGGAACTGCCGCAGACGGTGGAACTGACGGTGGTGGAGACCGAACCGGGCCTGAAGTCGGCGACCGCCAGCAGCGTCACCAAGCCGGCCAAGACGGAGACGGGGTTGGTGGTGCAGGTGCCGCCGTTCATCAATGAGGGCGAAAAGATTCGCGTGGACACGTCCGAAGGTGCGTATCTGTCGCGGGCGTAGTAGTTTTTCTGGGGGTGAGGAGATGACGAAGTTCTCGGCTGCAGTGCTGTGTCTCTGTTTTGCACTGCCGCTGCTCGCGCAAGAGAAAGAGGCGGAGCGGCTGACGTCATCGTACGACGTCATGCGGGCGGTTCTTGACATGCCGGATAAGGGCATTCCGAAAGATCTTCTTGATAAATCGTATTGCGTGGTGGTCTTCCCATCGGTGAAGAAAGGTGCTTTTGTGGTGGGAGCGAGCTATGGCCGCGGTGTAATGACCTGTCGCTCGGGCTCGCAGTTCCGCGGTCCGTGGAGCGCGCCGGCTTTCTTCGCCCTGGAAGGCGGTAGCTTTGGGTTGCAGGCCGGTGGCCAGGCCACGGATTTCGTGCTGCTGATCATGAACGAACAGGGCGCCAAGTCGGTTATGACGAGCAAGGTGAAACTTGGCGGTGACGCTTCCGTAGCTGGAGGGCCGGTCGGCCGCACCACATCGGCGGAGACAGATGTGGTGATGAAGGCGGAGATTCTCTCCTGGTCGCGCAACCGTGGTATTTTCGCCGGAATTTCCCTGACCGGCTCAACCTTGCGGTCAGACGACGATGCCGACAAGAACCTGTACGGGAAGGATCTGAATGCGAAGCAGATCATCCTGCAGGGCCAGGCGAAGACGCCTTCCTCGGGCAAAGCGCTGATTGGGTTGCTGGACAGAGCATCGCCAAAGAGAATCTAGCGAGAAGAAGCAATTAGCGATTAGTGATTAGCGAAACCTGGAACTGTATAAACTCAAACTGGAAAGAATGGCCAGCGATTAAACGATTCTTGTAAGTAAAGAGGGCACGCAGTTTTTTGTCTGGAACCACCGCAACAACTTCATAGACGTGGGTGTTTGCTGCTAATTGCTAATTGCTAATTGCTAATTGCTAATTGCTAATTGCTAATTGCTAATTGCTAATTGCTAATTGCTAATTGCTAATTGCTAATTGCTAATTGCTAATTGCTTCCTTATGCCTGATCTCGAAACTCGCCGCTACGTAATCTCGGGACGCGTGCAGGGCGTCGGCTTCCGCTGGTTTGTAGAGCGAGAGGCGGCGCAGCTCGGCATCACGGGATGGGTGCGCAACTGCACCAACGGCGATGTCGAGGTCATGGCGACGGGCTCACGCGAGCAGCTCAACTCGCTTCGCCAGAAGCTGGAGCAAGGTCCGCGGGCCTCGCGTGTCGACCATGTAGGCGAATCCAAGGCGCAACTGTTGGAGGCGCCATCATTCCGCATCGAAGGAGTCTGGTAAGTGACGCAGCCAAAGATGGCCACCAGCTGTGAAGATCTGAAGTCGCTGATTCGCGAGGTGCCTGACTTTCCCAAGCCTGGCATTCTCTTCTACGACATCACCACTCTGCTGAAGGACCGGCGCGGCTTCGCGCGCCTGATCGACGCCCTGACCGAGAATTACATCAATTACAACGTCGATCTTGTCCTTGGAATCGAAGCGCGTGGATTCATCTTTGGCCCAGCGCTGGCTTGTCGGCTGAACGCTGGCTTCGTCCCGGTTCGTAAGCCCAAGAAGCTGCCGGCCGAAGTCCTGCAGTGGAAGTACGATCTGGAGTACGGCCAGGACACGCTGGAGATTCACAAAGACGCGATCCAGTCGGGCCAGCGCATCCTCATCTGCGATGACCTGCTGGCCACCGGTGGCACCGCGAAGGCAGCCGCAGACATGGCTACGCAATTAGGCGGCTGCATTTGCGGCATGGGATTCGTGGTGGAGTTGGATGGTCTGAAAGGCCGCGAGAAGCTGAAAGACTATGAAGTGTTCTCGCTGCTGCACTACGAGCTGTGATACAGCTGGCCCTGCGCGTCGAATGCCGCGTTAACTACCAGATCGTTCTTATCAGTGGACAATCCAACATGCGCTGATCGGCTGTGACCAGTGGCAGGTTTTCGGCACGAGCCGTCGCGGCGATGATGCGGTCCATGGGGTCGGACGTAAAATCAGGCGGGAAGTAGACTGTCAGCAATGCGATCTCTAGTGTGATGGGTTTGATCATTACGTCGCCGATCAAGTCTTCAATCGTGGACTCGATGCTGCCACGCAAATCCACTTTTCCCCGGCGAAGAAGCCCAGCCAACTCTACCAAGGTAATCGCAGAAATCGCCAGCCCATCGGATGCTCTGGCCCTTCTAATCGCCGAAGCCGCAGCACGTGACAGTTTGCTCCCTCGAAGCTGCGACCACACCAGGACGTGAGTATCGATAAGAATCATTTCAGCATATCGTAGTCTTCCAGCGGAAACACCGGCTTAATCAGATCGTCAGGATCGCCGACAATTTTGATGATGCCCTCCCAGCGCCCGATGAAGTCATCCTTCTTCTTGCTTTTGTTCACCGATTTGGGCCTACCCACCTCAACCAGCGGCTTGCCCCGCACCGTTACCAGCACCGGCTTCCCGGTATTGGCAACCTCACGCATCAATCCCAGGCATTTGGCCTTGAACTCACCGGCGGCGACTTGTCTGATCTTGCCAATATCCACCGCTTCCGCCGCGCTCTTTTTCTTCGTTAGGGCTTTCGACGCCATATGGTCACCTCCAAGTGACCATGGTCATTTTAACATGGTCATCTCGCTAATATAACCCTCCGCCCTTCGATTCTGAGCTTTCCGTCGAGCACGATCCTGATCGCCTCGCTATAGGCAATATGCTCCTGTTCGAGGATGCGTGCCGCCAGCGTGTGTTCGTCATCGCTGTCTTGTACAGGGGCGACCTTTTGCAGGACGATGGCGCCGTGATCGAGGTTTTCGTCGACGAAGTGTACGGTGCAGCCGGAGACTTTGACGCCGTAGTCGAAGGCTTGCTTCTGAGCATCGAGGCCGGGAAAGGCTGGCAGCAGTGCGGGATGAATGTTGAGGATGCGATTGGGAAACTGCTGCACAAACCAGGGCGATAGCAACCGCATATAGCCGGCGAGGCAAACAAGATCGACGTGATGGGCACGCAGTGCGGCAACGACTTCGCGATCGTGCTCCTCGCGCACTTTGCCCTTGGAAGGAATGACCAGCGCGTTCAGCCCACGACGGCGTGCCGATTCGACACCCGGTGCATCAGCGCGGTTGGAGATGACGACAGCAATATTCGCGTCGAGTTTGCCGGACGCGACGTTATCGGCGATGGCCTCGAAGTTCGATCCGCGGCCGGAAAGCAGGATGCCCAGGTTCTTCATGGTGACCAACGATCATAACTCGCAGCGCTGCCGTCGAATATCACCAAGGACAATATTGATCAGCGACGCGGCTACTGTTGCGGCTCCAGCAACGAGTGGGTTACCGCGTGCACGGACAGGGCGATGCGGTTGGGGGCGCCGATCTTGCGCAGCAGTTGCGCAACGTGCGCTTTCACCGTGCGCTCGATGATGCCAAGCTCTCCGGCGATCTCCTTATTGGAGCAGCCCGCCACCAGCAAACGCAGGACCTCGCGTTCGCGGTCGCTGATCTTCATGGAGGTTTCCTTGCGCGAATGGCCAACCCGGGCGGCGTAAGTGGAGCGCTCGATAAAGGCAGCGATCACTCGCCGGGGCAGCCACACCGAGCCGGCATGGACTTCGCGCACCGCTTTCTTGAACTCCGCCGGCGAAGCCTCTTCCCCTACGTAACCCTTAGCTCCGGCGGCGATGGCGCGCAGAATGTCCTCGTCGCGATTTTCCGGCCCGGTGACAATGATGCAGATGCCAGGTTGCTGTGACTTCAGTGTCGCCATCGCGTTGAGGAACACGGTACCGCGATCGACCGCCAGGACAATGATGTCGTCGCTTTGCGATTGCACAACCGAGCGAACCGTCGCGGCGCGTACCTGGATATCGGATTCGGACGAAAAGATGGCGCGCAATCCCACGTAGCGGACGGGATCACTTCCCACAACGGCAACGCGAATGATATGGCGTGGCGAAGACTTCATAACGGCGAGATCTACAAGAAGTACCCTATAGCACCTCTTGACGCAACCCTCCTATACAAAAATGGCACCTGAATCAGTCAGAGTTGATCGCGTTTGTATCCCATAGCTCGGATAGCCGTGCACTTACCACCGGACGATGAATCAACTGGCGCGGTGACATTGTCATGCTGGCGATGCACAATAGACAAGCTGAGTTTAGGCAGTGGTTTCTTATGGCGCGCAGATCCCCACTTCCGGAGTCAGGTAGCATTTTCCTTCTAGCCGTTTGGGTTTGTTTGTGGACGGCAGCAGGGTTCGTACAAACGTCGCAAGCTCAGCAGGCGAGCGAGCCGCAGCCAGCTCCCATCACCGAGCCGCGCAGCGCCGAACATAAGCCGAGTGGACCTCCCATCCCCAAAGGTATGCAGGCGATCACGCAAACGGAAGGGAAGTGCTTGACCGAACTGATGGTCAATGCCGACGCGCTGTTCCAGCCGACGCGCTGGACGCTGAATTCGGATGCGCCGCAGACCCTGGAGGCGCTCGCTCCGCTGATTACGAAAGCCGGTAAACATCCCGTGCGGATCACGGCGTTTTCCGGCACAGACGACTCTGCAAAGAATAATCAGATCGTCGCCGAAAAGCGCGCGCTGACCATGCGAACCTGGCTGAAGAACCATGGAGTCATACCGGAAGACACGACGATTGAGGGAGTTGGCAAGTTCGCCGCCAACGACAAAGGGCTAAAAGAGCTGATCGACATAGTGATCGATACCTGCACGCCGCTTCCGGGGCCGAAGCAGACCAGTTGAGGCCGCGTCGGTTTTCCGTGAGACCCGGGCGAACTCGCTAAAAGCGGTCGCCATTCGATTGTTGATTCTTGCTGTTCAACTCCAATCAATCCCGCTCGCTGCATAGCCGCTTCACTCGCATGAGTGAGACGCGACACTGCGCCTCTCAATCGGAACAAGCGACAATTTTAAGATTGAGCAGCGCGGCGGTGCGCCTTTCATAGCACCGATTAATACCAAAACTATCCATCCACCGTCGCGCCCGCTCCATCCACAGGCGAGGATAAAAGGTGAGCACACAGAAGATCTCTCCGGAAGTCAGCGTTCCTACACTACCTGCCGATAACGAACGGCCGCGGCTGGTCCCGCGCAAACGGCCGACGCTGCACATTCTGCAGCCCGAGGTGACCTATACCGGCGCGCCCATTCGACCACTGCAGAAGGGCTTGCCGAAGCAGACGGAGTCGCTCTGCCCGGAATGCAGCCAAGTGATTCGTGCTGACATCTTCGCCGACGGCGGCAAAGTCGTGATGGAGAAGAGCTGCCCCGAACACGGTCATTTTCGCGACATCATCTTCAGCGATATCGAGCTGTATCTGAAGATGGAGGAGTGGAACTTCGGCGATAATCTCGGTCTGTCGAATCCGCAGGTCGAGGGTGGGGTATCGTGTCCCGCCGATTGCGGGTTGTGCAGCATGCACACGTCGCACACGGCGCTGGCGAACGTGGATCTCACGAACCGCTGCAACCTGACCTGCCCGGTCTGCTTCGCCAATGCCAATGTTGCGGGCTATCTCTACGAGCCGAAACTGGAGCAGGTGCGTGCCATGCTGGCGACGCTGCGCGGCGAGCGCCCGGTGGATGGCCGCGTGGTGCAGTTCTCCGGCGGCGAGCCGACGATTCATCCCCAGTTCTTTGAGATTCTGTCGATGGCGCGCGAGATGGGCTTCACACACATTCAGGCCGCGACCAACGGAATCGAGCTGGCCGATCTGGAATTCGCTCGCAAGGCGAAAGCCGCCGGGCTGGCGACGCTGTATCTGCAGTTCGATGGCGTGACCGAGGACATTTATCGCCGGGTGCGCGGGCGGGCGCTGCTTGATACCAAGATGAAGGTCATCGAGAACTGCCGCGCCACGGGGATGAAGATTGTCTTTGTGCCGACGATCGTGAAGGGCCTGAACGATGATCAGATTGGCGACATCGTGCGGGTAGCGATCGAAAACATCGACACAGTTTCCGGCATCAGCTTCCAGCCGGTGGCGTTCACCGGGCGCATTGCCAAACACGAGTTGCTGGCCAAGCGATTTACGCTGTCCGATCTGGCGCGCTGCGTCAGCGAGCAGACCGGCATCACCGATCCGCGCGCGGACTGGTTCCCGCTGGCTTGCGTCACGCCCTTCTCGAAGCTGACGGCGGCACTGCGTGGTACCGGCGTGCCGACCATCTCGTCGCATCCGCATTGTTCGCTGGGGACGTATTTCTTCGTTGATGAGAGGTCGAAGCAAGCGGTTCCGATCACCCGCTTCGTCGACGTGCCGAACATGCTGCAGGATATGGAAGAGCTCTCGCGCTCGGCCGGCAAGGCGCGCTTCAAGTTCTATAGCAAGATGAAAGCCTGGAATGCGATGCAGAAGCGCTTTAAGCCGGAGTTGGCGCCGCCGGGACTGACCTTCGCGAAGTTCCTGCAAACACTGCAAGGACTGACCAACAAGAAGCTGGGCCGTGACGGCAAGGATGGCACCTTCACTTATCGCACGCTGCTGGTTGCGGGCATGCATTTCCAGGATGGGTACAACTACGATATCGAGCGCGTAAAGCGCTGCGTCATTCACTACGCCACGCCCGACGGCAAGCTGTATCCGTTCTGCACCTACAATTCGGGGCCGTGCTATCGCGAGAAGATCGAGCGGCAATTCTCGGAGCCGTTAGTAACTAGCAATTAGCGACTAGCCACGAGCCACGAGCTTGTGAGAGTCGCCTTGTATCAGGGCACGACTTCAGTCGTGCCGAGGAGTCGGGAAGCGAATTAGGGCTTTAGCCCCTGCTCAATAGCATATCCAGGGGCTAAAGCCCTTCACTTATCACAGCGTGCCTTCGGCACGACTGAAGTCGTGCCCTGATACAAATCCTGCGCAATCCCCAAAATCCGTTCCCGCCCTCATATCCGACCCACATCTGCCGATAGGAAGATCGGGAGCTTTTTTCTGGGGAAAAGGAGTCATACAACATGATTCGAAAACTCACAGTGCTGGTTGCCGTACTGATGTTGGGCAGTATGTTGGCTGTGGCCCAGCAGAGTACGTCCAAGATCGACCTGTTCGGCGGATATTCCTATTTCAACGGCAGCACCTCGGGAGCGACCAGTCGCTTCAGCCTGAACGGCTGGAATGGGCAGGGCACGTTTAACTTCACGCCCTGGCTGGGAGGTACGGCTGACTTCGGCGGCTACTACGGATCGCCGTTCAACGTCAGCGCCAATGACTACACCTTCCTGTTCGGGCCGACGATCAAGGTGAGGACGCCGCACGTGACGCCGTTCGTGCACGCGCTGTTTGGTGCGGATCGCTTTCATGCGGCGGCATTAGGCGGATCGACTAACAATTCGGCTTTCGCCATGGCGGTGGGTGGCGGCGCCGACATTCCGTTGAAAGGCATGTTCGCGCTGCGCCTGGGTCAGTTGGACTGGCTGCGCACCAATCATTACAGCAACGGACAGAACAACCTGAGGTTTTGTACGGGAGTGGTATTGCGGTTTGGTGAGTAGAAGCCTGTGACGAGCGCGAAGGCGCACGTTAATGGCGTGCGCCTTGTCGGTTGCGTCATTAAGCCAAGTGCTCTTAGTTCGCCGGGACGAGCTTGGCTTTGGGCCCACTGACATTCTTCGCATGCGGTGTGCGTGGACCACAGGTGGTGCTGCGAACCATCTCCGGCGCGTGATCGTCATCGCGCTTGAAGATATAGGCCCTGATCTTGTAGCAGATGTCGCCGGGCGGCAGGACGGCGGCATCGTCGCGCGGGCTTGCCGGCGTTATCTGGAACGACTGCGTAGTCGCGCTGCCATCGGGCGAAGGCATATTCTCCACAGTCGCGATGAGCGGCCCGGATTCAACCGGATGCGACTTTTGCGCGATCAGGCCGACTGGCACGGCGAGGATGACGCAGAGGATAAGGAGTCGGGTGAGAGGCATGGCAAGCCCTCCTGAGGCGAATCATAGCACTGCTGTAAGCAGGAACGATTGAGATGGGATAACTTGCAGGAAGTTTTCGGGCCTTAATCTGGGGCCTTGGTCCTTCGAGGAAATTTCACGCCCTAAGCGGGATTGCGTTGTCCCGCCGAGTCGCCGAAACCAAGCGACAAGGGTGGGACGCACGAGAAGGGTGGGGCACCTAGGTAGAGTTGCAACCCTTCATGACGAGAAAAGCTACGCAGAGGTCTGGCTCATTGCCTGCCCGCCGGTGGTGTAAGAGTCGATGGCTGTTACCAGCGAAGCGAACTGGCTTGGGTTGCTGGTGCGCATCTGCTCCAGACTGAGAAAGCTTTGTTGGTTCTCCGCAATCAGAGCCATGTATTGCGCATCGACCCGCCCGCTGCTGTCGCGAGTGATGAGATCGTTGGCTTGAAAATGAGGCGGGTCGTCCATCTGGTTGTTGAGCGGCGAGAAGCCGCAGTTCGGCCGTCGCGCTGCTGCGGTGAGCGCCGGAAGACTGCTAATGCCATTCGGCTTGAGGCTGGTCTTCACGTCGACGTCGAACGCCAGACCAGCCGTGTGCGGACTGGTCCCGGTGGTGTTCTTGGTATTTGTGGTTTGAATTCCGGCCTGCTGTGTCTGGGTGCGGAACAGGGTGTCGAAGGTGAACGTCATGCCCTGGGAGCGAGCATTGGCGACGAAGTTTTGCAGCCGTTGCACCAGCCGGCTGTCGATGTACCGAATGTCTTGCGTACCACCCGTAACAAAGACGAGCACTGGGCTGAGCATGGTTCTCCTTTTCCTTACGCCGCGGGCTTGCGACGCGATTTGGTCCTCTTGGCAGCCGCGACTTTGACTTCGGATTCGCGCTCGGCTTCGGCAACGCGTTGCGGCGGACGCTTGGGCACGTTGGCCAGGCTCTCTTTAAGCGCAGCCATCAGATCGACCACCGGCGCCAGCTTCTTCGGCTTTTCGACCGGCGTGACCTCCTCGCCTTCGAGACGCGCTTTGATCAGCGTCTTCAGATTTTCCTCAAACGTGTCGTGATATTTCTCCGGCTCCCAAGCGCCGGCCAGAGCTTCGATGAGCTGGTGAGCGACCTTCACCTCGGCATCTTTCAACTCGACATCGGGACGGCCGAAGTTTTCCAGATCGCGCACCTCTTCCTTGTAGTACATGGTGTGCAGCATCATGCCGCCCTTGTAGGGGCGCAGGAAGACCGTGTACTCGCGGTTGTGCATAGTGAGCTTGGCGATAGCGACGTACTTGCTTTCTTCGAGGGCCTTGCAGAGCAGCGCATAGGGGCGGCGGCCGGCTTCTTCCGGTGTCACGAAATACGATGACTCGAAGTAGATGGGATCCACGTCATCGGCCTTGACGAATTCCAGGATCTCCATCGCCTTCGCGGTCTTTGGTTCGATCTTCTTGATCTCCTCGGGCTCGATGATGACGTACTCGCCCTTGCGGTACTCGTAGCCCTTCACGATTTCGCTGCGCTCGACCACGCGCTCGTCGTGCGGGCACCAGAGCTGCTGCTTGATGCGCACGTTATCGGTGCGATGCAGCATGTTGAAGGAGATGTGATTGCCGCGCGCGCCGGAGAAGAGCCGCACCGGCATGGAGATGAGTCCAAACGTCAGATAGCCAGACCACACGGAAGATGCCATAGAGTCGTTCCTTTTCTACCAACGCCACTGTGGGTGAAAGAAGTGCATTCCCCGTCAAGCAAAGAATTAACCACAGAGGCACAGAGTACACAGAGGAAGCGGAAGGTGAAATGCGACCTTATGCGCTTCCTGCAGCGTAAGAAACTGGAGCCTCTCACGCGCCCGCGGTTTTCAAAGAGATGCCTGTGGAAAACTGGGCCGAAATATAATCAAGCGCTTGGTTGAGGTTCGTCAAGCCTTATTCTTCAAACAGCTACCAGCGCCGGACCGATTGCTGCCAGTAGTTGGGATGCGGGAAGGATCGCTACTTGCTGCATTGCTGCTCTATTCGCTTTTCGCTTTTCGCCAGAAGAATCGCCGCGAAGCCGACCAACAGCGAAGAGCGAACAGCGAAGAGCGGCGCATTCTCCGTGCGATACTGAACGGAGCGTGACAAATCTCATCCATGCAAGAGGTTTGCCTGCTGCAGTGGTTGCCATCGGATTTGCTCTGGTGGCGCGCTTCATGGGGGCGGTTACCGACGGCGGCGCAATTGCAGGCGTGCTGATTGCGTTCGTGCTCATGCTGGCCGCTGGATTCGCTGGATTTATCCCTCTTCTGGTGTTGTTTCTGCTGACGGTGATTTCCACCCGCTGGGGTTACGCGCGCAAGCAGCGGTTGGGAGTGGCTGAGCGGCGGCGCGGGCGAACGGCATCGCAAGTAATCGCCAATCTGGGAGCGGCGGCGGCGTGTGCGCTGCCCGTAATCTGGTTTCAGGATCTGCAACCGGTACTGCTTGCCGGATCCATGGCGGCGCTGGCGGAAGCGGCGGCCGATACGGTCTCCAGCGAATTGGGTCAGGCGACGGCGCGCGGCGCCTACATGATCACCGACTTTCGCGATGTACCCATCGGAACCAACGGAGCTATTAGCGTGGAAGGTACGATCAGCGGCTGTGTGGCTGCCTGCATCGTTTCATGGGCAAGCGCGGCTGCCGGCGTGGTGGATTGGCGCTGGACGTTCGTCATTGCCTTCGCGGGAATTGGCGGCATGTTTTTCGACAGCATCATGGGCGCGACTTGGGAGAACGCCGGCAAGATGGGCAACGACGCGGTGAACTTCGTCAGCACGGTACTGGCGGCGGATGCTGCGTTGATCACGGTAATGATTGCGGAGCGACTGGGGGGTTGAGTTGCAACTGCTCCGGCTACATATATCGCTGCGGCCTGCACTGAATTCACCACTGAGCACACGGAGAGCAAGACAAAGAGGTGCTCCGGACTTCTGAATTGCGATAGGGTGTAGTCTTGCGCTGACGCTACTGCTGTTGGCGCAACCTAAGCCGATCATGCCAAAGCAAAATGAATTTCGCGCGGTGATCGATCTCACGCATAGCTTGGACGACCGCTCGCCGAACTGGGAAGGGACAGAGGAGTCTCCGTATCAGGCGAAGGAGTTGGGAAATATCGAGCGGGATGGCTATTACTCGCGAGTGTTTTCGACCCAGGAGCATTACGGTACGCATCTCGACGCGCCGGCGCATTTTGCCGATGGCGGGTGGACGGTAGACCGGATTCCGGCCGAGCATCTGGTGCGACCGCTGGTGATCATCGATGTGCGTGGGCACGTGAAGAATGATCATGACTATGAAGTGACAGTCGACGACATTGCCGCATGGGAAGACGCGCACGGGGTGATTCCTTCCGGTGCGGTCGTCATGGCTTACACCGGTTGGGACGAGCGTTGGAATTCGCAGGAGAGCTTTCGTAACGAGCAGGCTGATCATCTGACGCACTATCCGGGGTTTTCGCTGGAGGCAGCCAAGTTTCTGGTGAAGACGCGGGAGGTTGTGGGACTCGGTATCGACACCATGAGCGTGGACATCGGCGCCACCGAGACTTATCCCGTTCACCTCTTCACGTCGCGCGAGAACGTCTATCACCTGGAGAATTTGGCGAACCTTGGGCTGGTGCCTGTGTCCGGAGCGACGGTTGTGGTCGCGCCCATCAAGCTGGAAAACGGGTCGGGTGGGCCAGCGAGGGTATTGGCGTTGGTGAGGTGAGAGCCGTCAGCTATCAGCCGTCAGCCTAAACAAAACATCCGCAATAGGGGGCCTTCGACTTCGCTCGAGCGTCGTTGGCGCTCTCACTCCGCTCAGGATGACACGGTAATCCAAATGTGTTCCGGCGAACCTGACGGCTGATAGCTGACTGCTGACTGCTGATTGCTCCTAAGTTACATGCGCCTTATACAGCAGGTAGCTGACGCTCTCGCGTAAGGCAGCAGCGTATCGTCCCACGACGGTCTTGGGAATGGAACTCGGCCGCGGCGAGATGTACACGGTGATGCCTTCCGCAGCCATCATCTGCTTGGCGCGGAACATGTGATAGGCGTCGCTCACCAGCAGGCAGTTGTGCATGGCATTGGCGCGCAGAATGACGGCCACGCGCTTGGCGGATTGCTCGGTATCGCCGCCCTGGGTTTCGGCGATCAGATTGGCGTCGGGTACACCGCGCGCCTCCAGATAATCGCGTCCAACCTGGCCCTCGCTGAAGTGCGGGTCCTTGCCGGCGCCGCCGGTGGTAATGATGACGGGCGCCAGACCACGCTCGAACAAACTGTAAGCATGATCAAGCCGGGCTCGAAACACCGGCGACGGATGCCCAACGTATTCGGCTGCGCCGAAGACGACGATGGCATCGGCAGAATGTTCTTCATCCACCCTGGCTTCGCGCATGATCTGGCGGCTGATGTACAGCAGAAATAGCGCGCTGCCGATTGCAATCAGCAGTACGATCCAGCGCACAACATGAATTTTGGATTTGGCTACCGCTGAGGGCAATCTACTCCCGTCCCAAAAGCTCAACAATCTGTTCCTCGGGTATCGCTCCCTGGCGCAACAGGCGCCAGCTACCTTCGCCAGTCAAGTCGACGATGGTCGACGGCATCACGCCTGGAGAGGGCCCGCCGTCGATGATGATCGACAGGCAATCGCCCAACTGATCGCGCACCGCCATCGCCGTGGTGCATTCCACTTCGCCATGCAGGTTGGCCGAAGTCGCGGTGATCGGCAATCCTGCCGAGCGAATGATAGCGAGCGGCACCGCGGCTGCAGGCACGCGCAAGGCCACGTTGCCGGTGTTAGCCGTCACCTTCAGTGGCAGCTTGGGATCGGCCTTCACGATGATGGTGAGCGGCCCAGGCCAGAAGCGACGGGCCAGCAAATAGAAGATTTCCGGCACCGGCCAGGCCAGTTCGGCCGCCTGATCGACGGATTCGATCAGCAACGACAGCGGTTTGTGCCGCGAGCGCGTCTTGATGTCGTAGACGCGGTCGACGGCATGCAGGTTGAAGGGATCAACTGCGAGCCCGTAGTACGTGTCGGTGGGCATGGCCAGCACTTCGCCGGCACGGATTTTCTCAGCCGCGTAGGTGACCAGGGACGCCTCGGGCTCCTTACTGTTGATTTTGACGATTTCGGGACGCAACCCTGCCTCTTTCGTTCGCGAGGTGCTTATGGAGCGAAACCTAACACATCGCTCCGGGATACGGCAACTGAGCAGATTAACACGTCGCCGCCTCTTCGCGCGGTGTGCCGGGTTGCGGTGTAGGATAGACGCCGGTTCTGCTGCATGCCTGGTCTCACCAGTTCCGAGGATTCACTTCGCCGCGTCGACAGCCGCCACAACGCCCGGGTGAAGGAGTTGCGCCGCGCCTTTGTGGAGGCCGCACCAAACCAGCAAGGCGAGATCGCCATTGAAGGCATGCATCTGGTGGAAGAAGCGATCCGCAGCGGATTGCGGCTGCGGACGGTCTTCTTTAGCGAGTCGGCTCGCGAGCGGGCGCATCGGTTGCTGCCACAACTCTCGGCGCAGACCGAGGCGCTGCTTCTTCCCGACAGCGTCTTCGCCAGCGCTGTTCCCACGGAAACTCCGCAAGGCGTCGCTGCGTTGGTGAGAGTCAAGGCGTTTACGTTGGACGGCATTCTCGCCGCGCAACCGGCGTTGCTCGTCATTACCGCTGGCTTGCAAGACCCTGGCAATCTGGGAACGATCGCGCGCTCAGCCGAGGCATTTGGCGTGACCGGACTGCTGCTCGGAGAAGGCACCGTGAGTAGCTGGAACTGGAAGGCGGTGCGGGCTTCGGCGGGATCGCTGTTTCGCTTGCCGACGACGAAGATGGAACTGACAAAAACATTGCCGGAAATCAAGGCGCGCGGCGTGCGCGTGCTGGCGACGTCGTCGCATAAGGGAACAGTAATTTCTGTCGCTGACTTGCGCGGCCCGATCGCAATCGTCGTTGGCGGCGAAGGAGCAGGTGTTCCCAAAGATATTCTGGCGTTGGCAGACGAAGTCGTGGTCATTCCGCAATCGCCCAAGGTCGAGTCGCTGAACGCCGGAATCGCCGCGTCAATCCTGCTCTACGAGGCTGCTCGGCAGAGAACGGCAAGCGAACCACAGAGACACAGAGACACAGAGGTTTAGAATTCTCTGTGCACTTCTGGGGCGTTCAGCGATCGAACACGCTTGCTTGTGTGACCGATTTCGCAGGTGTTTGTTCTGGTCTGGGCCCGATTCCTAACCGACTCTGTGCCTCTGTGTCTCTGTGGTGAACCGGATCCGTGAGCCTCTTTCAGAACAACCCGGCTGCTGACGAACGGATCGATAAGTCGCGTCCGCTCGCGGATCGCATGCGCCCGAGGACGCTGGACGAGTTCGTCGGCCAGGTACACATTCTCGGTCCGGCCAAGCCTTTACGCATCCAGATCGAGCGCGATGACACCGGTTCGCTCATCTTCTGGGGACCTCCGGGCGTCGGCAAAACCACGCTGGCGAAGATCATCGCTCGCATGACCCACGCCGACTTCATCGAGTTCTCCGCGGTGCTCAGCGGCATCAAGGAAATCAAGCAGGTGATGGCCGACGCGGAGCGCGCCCGCCACTACGGCACGCAGACCATCATCTTCGTCGACGAAGTGCACCGCTTCAACAAAACCCAGCAGGACGCGTTCCTGCCATACGTCGAGAAGGGCAGCATCCGCTTGATCGGCGCCACTACCGAAAACCCGTCATTCGAGGTGATCGCGCCGCTGCTCTCGCGCTGCCGTGTTTATGTCCTGAAGCCGCTCAGTCAAGAGCAGATCGTCAGCCTGCTACAACGCGCGCTGCAAGACCAGGAGCGTGGCCTCGGTGACTTGCATCTCGAGGCCGAGGAAGCTGCGCTGCGCAAGATCGCCGCGTACTCCAGTGGCGATGCCCGCAGCGCCTACAACGCACTGGAGGTTGCGGCCACTTTGGCGCGCGAGCAAACCAAAGGAGACCGTCCGTACATCACCGACGCTATGGTCACCGACGCATTGCAGAAACGCGTGCTGATGTACGACAAGGCCGGCGAAGAGCACTACAACCTCATCTCGGCGCTGCACAAGAGCGTACGCAACAGCGATGCCGATGCCGCGCTCTACTGGCTGGCGCGCATGCTGGAAGCCGGCGAAGACCGTCTGTACATTGCGCGCCGTGTAGTTCGCATGGCGGTTGAGGACATCGGTCTCGCCGATCCCAACGCGCTCGGCGTTACGCTGGCGGCCAAGGATGCTTTCGACTTTCTCGGCATTCCGGAAGGCGATCTGGCGCTCGCGCAAGCTGTGGTCTACCTCTGCGCCGCGCCCAAGTCGAACGCGGTTTATCTCGCCTACGGCGAAGTGCTGGCCGATGTCGAGCGCACCGCGCAGGATCCTGTGCCGCTGCACCTGCGCAATGCGCCTACCGGGCTGATGAAGGCCTTCGGCTATGGTCAGGGCTATCAATATGCGCACGATCTGCAAGCCAAGGTTGCCGACATGCAGTGCCTGCCCGACAACCTCAAAGATCGCGTCTATTACCATCCGACGGACGAAGGCGTGGAGAAGCGCATTAAGGCCAGGCTGGAAGAGATTCGAGAAGCAAAAACAAATCAACCACAGAGACACGGAGACACCGAGGAATCAGAAAAATAGGGACGGAATCCGTGGCTGCTGACGTGGAACAGGGTATGTTTGCTCAAATCCAGCATTGAACCGCAGCGCGGCCGGCCGGGTTGTTCGCGTAGTCAATAAAGCAATCGAATTGCGGATTCAGAACCCCAGATTCTCTGTGGCCCTGTGTCTCTGTGGTTAAACCAAGTTCTTCCTCAGAAACTCCAACGACCTTGCCCGCGCCAGTTTCGCCGCCTCGGGACTGTAGGATGCCCGGTCGTTGCAATTGAATCCGTGATCGGCGTCGTACCAGAAGATTTGCACCTCGGGATGCGCCGCCTGGACCTTGTCGACCTCTTCTTGAGGAATGTGCTTATCCAGCTTGCCGAAGTGCAGCATCACCGGGCAGCGCGGTGTTTCCTGCGCGTAGCGGCCAATATATCCACCGTAGTATCCGACAGCCGCGGCCACGTCCAGACGCGTCGCCGACAGCCACGCCATCGTTCCGCCAAAACAGTAGCCGATAACGCCGCAGTTCTTGCCAGTCTCGTTCTTCGCGAATTCGACGGCGGCGGCGACGTCCTTCACCGCGTTGTCAGGATTGAGTTGTCGCGCCAGCGCAATGCCTTTCTCGCGGTCTAGCCCTTCGTAGCCCAATTCCACGCCACGTTCGATGCGATCGAAGAGCGCCGGAGCGACGGCGAGGAAACCATCGCGGGCGAATCCGTCGGCTACGAAACGGATGTGTCCGTTCACTCCAAACGCTTCCTGCACGACCACCAGGCCGCCGATCGGCGTTTCCGACGGGCGGGCTACATAGGCGTCGAACTCATGACCGTCGCCGGCTTTCAGCTTGACTGTTTCGCTCATTGACTAGGTGGGTCGCTCCACACCATACGCTCTAAATGGATTAAGTGTTTTGCAGCAGTTCGAAGTAGCGCTCCCGATTCATTCCCGCCGTGCGCAGCAGGTTCTTGATGATGAACACGGGAACCTCTTGATAGATCGGAATTACAAGTGGGCGCCTCACACCCGGTTTTGTGTAGATGAGGTGATCACCACGTTGTCGAAGAAACCCAAATCCGTCGCGCTCGAAAACCTCCACGAGTGTCTTGTAAGAAACGGAGCGGATGGCAGCCACTATGCGTTCGCTACGAGGCGATCAAGCGAGATGAATTCCGGTCCGCGCCAGCCATTTTCCTCTCGCTCGTAACCCGCCTCTTCCAGAATTTCGTCTAAAGTACCCATCTCCCCGCTGGCTTCCACAAAAGCCTGTACTGCTTCGCTGATATTCCCGCGTGCCTCTTCACTGCTCGCTCCGCAACTCGACACATCCAGTTCCGGAACGTACGCGATGTACGTGCTCCCCTCCCTAAAAATGTGGACAGTATATGGAACCCGATACATCGCGTCATCTCCTTCGCATAGTCTACGCCTTGGCCTTCTTCGCCAGTTCCCCGTGATAGTTCAGGCTCTTCAATCCCAGGAAGCGCGCAGCCGGTCCAAGCTCTTCTTCAATTCGCAGCAGCTGGTTGTACTTGGCGATGCGATCACTCCGAGACGCCGATCCTGTCTTGATCTGGCCCGCGCCCGTAGCCACGGCGAAGTCAGCGATGAAGCTGTCTTCCGTCTCACCCGAGCGATGCGAAATGACGGTAGTGTAGCCGTTCTGCCGCGCCAGGTTGATCGCATCCAGCGTCTCGCTGACCGAGCCGATCTGGTTCAGCTTAATCAGAATCGAATTAGCCACGCCGGCATCGATACCGCGCTGGAAAATTTCGATGTTGGTCACGAAGATGTCATCACCCACCAGCTGGATTTTGCTCCCCAGCTCGGCAGTCTGAAGCTTCCATCCTTCCCAGTCGTTCTCCGCAAAGGCATCCTCAAGCGACACGATGGGATACTGCCGCACCCAATCCGCCCAGAACTTCACCATCTCCTCGCTGGAGTGTTCACTCTTGTCCGACTTCTTGAAGACATATTTCTTCTTGTCGCTGTCGTAGAACTCGCTGGCCGCCGGATCGAGGGCCACGGCAATCTGTTCGCCCGGCTTGTATCCGGCTTGCGTGATCGCCTCCAGGATCACCTCAATCGCCTCGGTGTTGGACTTGAGCGACGGAGCAAACCCGCCTTCATCCCCGACCGCCGTGTTATAGCCGCGCTTCTTCAGCACGCCCTTCAGCACATGAAACGTTTCGACTCCCCAGCGCAGTGCTTCGCTGAACGAGGTTGCGCCCACCGGCATCACCATGAATTCCTGGAAGTCGACATTGTTATCGGCATGGGCGCCGCCGTTCAGGATGTTCATCATCGGCGTCGGCAGCAGGCTGGCGGTGAATCCGCCGAGATACTGATACAGCTCAACCCCGAGATGATCCGCCATCGCCCGGCAAGCCGCCATGGACACCGCGAGAATCGCGTTCGCGCCCAGCTTGCTCTTGGTTGGCGTACCGTCCAGCGCCAGCATGGTGTTGTCCAGCTCGCGCTGCTCGCTGGCGTCCATGCCCTCGAGCTCAGGAGCGATCACTTCGTTGATATTGTGGACGGCCTTCAGCACGCCTTTGCCCTGATAGCGTCCCTTATCGCCATCACGTAGCTCCAGCGCCTCATGTTCGCCGGTCGAGGCACCGCTGGGCACGGCAGCGCGTCCGCGAGCTCCGCTGGCGAGGATTACGTCGGCTTCAACTGTTGGATTTCCGCGTGAGTCCAGAATTTCACGGCCAAGAATGAGTTCGATATCCGTCATATAAGTCCTGTATCTGCCGCCTGTGAATTCGCTAGGATGCGAGGCGGAAGCGAGAAGAGACAAGTCATTATACGAGAGGCCGCCGGAGCGCTTCTGTGACCAGGGCGTCACACGCTGGCGCAGACCCGCGCGGGGAGCTCTGTTTGCCATTACAATGGCTACAGAATCTATTTGCGGCCTTGCTGCCGGTTGAGTATTCTCTTCCGGGAGCGCTTTTTCTGCACTAATAATGAGGCGTACTGCACGGTGTCTGTTGGCCAGCGCCGCCTGACGGAGTCAAAAGAACATGTGGAAGCGAAAAGAAGACGAGTACATTCCTCCAGCCGAGCCCACTCCGGGCTCGTCCTACCCCCCGGCCGCACCGGCGCCGCCGCGTCCCGCGGAACCGGTTCGCAGCGAACCGTCGCACAGCAGCGAGGTTGCCACCATCGGTAAGTCGGTGGTGGTCAAAGGCGAGCTCTCCGGCAGCGAGGACCTGATCGTTGACGGCGAGGTGGAAGGCTCCATCACGCTGCGTGGGCAGAGTCTGACCGTCGGTCCCAACGGGCGCGTGCGCGCCAACATTGAAGCGCGCAATGTGATCATTCACGGCCGCGTCGACGGCAACATCCATGCCTCCGATCGGGTCGATCTGCGCAAGAGCGCCACGCTTAGCGGCGACATTGCCACCGCCCGCATCTCCATCGAAGACGGGGCATTCTTCAAAGGCGGCATCGATATTCAGAAGCCCGAGCCCGGCCTGAAGATGGAATCCAAGCCCCAGGCCTCGGCGGCCGCGTCGCCGACGCCTGCGCCCATCAGTTCGCAGGGCACCCTGCTGGAAACCAAAAAGGCGTAAATCTCCGGGCGCATCGCAAGGTGCGCCCGCTTTCCGGTCGGCAGACATTGATGCTTCCGCAGTCTCCACCTACAATGTTCTCTTGTGTCCCCCGGCATCTTCCAACGGTTATTCGGTTCGGCGCGGAAGTCTGCGGATCCCGATTTCGCCCCCGGCGAAAAAGTCAGTCGTCGCTCGACCGGCTTTAGCGAGTTCATCCGTGGCATTTCGCGCGAGCAGGACTTGAAGGTTTTGGATCTGGGCTCGACCTCGCCCGCCAACATCACCTTCATGACCGGCCTCGGCCACCGCTTTCAGCAGGAAGATCTGCTGCGCCTCGCGAGCGACAAGTCGCTCTTGATCCCCAATGGTGACGGAGGCACGGCCATCGATGTTGAGCGCTTCCTGCATGACAACCTCTCCTTTTCTAGGGAAGAATTCGACGCCGTGATGTTCTGGGATCTAGCCGACTTCCTGCCGGAAGTTCTGGTCAAACCGGTCATCGAACGTATTCAGATCGCGATGAAACCCGGCGGGACCATGCTTGCGTTCTTCCATACCAAAGATGCCGGACCCGACGCTCCGTTCTACCGCTATAACATCGTGTCCAAGGACACGCTGGAGCTGCAGCCGGTCCGCGGCTTTCGCCTGCAACGCGTCTTCAACAATCGCCACGTTGAAAATCTCTTCCGCGAGTACGCGTCTATCAAGTTTTTCCTCGGCCGCGACAATATGCGCGAGGTGCTGGTGATCCGGTAGCGGCCGCTGCGGCAGGAGGGAAGTATGCCCGGGAAGCAATCGGAAATCGCTAAGGCCAGAGTTGCGTCTCAGCCTCTGATTGCGGTGCGTAACGTCAGAGCAAGCGCCCGCTGGTATCAGCAATTGCTCGCCGGCGACTCCCTTCCGGATCACGAGCACCGCGATTTTTACGACCGGATTTGTTGCGACGGTCAACTGATTCTCCAACTTCATGCCTGGGACGAAGAGGATCACCCCAATCTGGTCAACGCGGATTCCGCACCTGTGGGGCATGGAGTATTACTTTGGTTCGAGGTCAGCGATTTCGATGCCGCGGTGGCGCGCGCTCGTTCGCTAGGTGCCCAGATCATTGAAGAGGTGACCTTCAATCCGCGGCCACAACACCGTGAGATATGGATTCGCGACCCCGATGGTTACATAGTGGTTCTGGCGGGGCCGGACGGCGAAGCCGGCGGACAGGACTGAAACTGGGAAACGACGGTCGGGCGAGCTATCCTGCGCTTCCTGCTATTCGGACCTCAGCTTTGCGTATGAATCGTGTCGGCCGGTTCGCGATGTGTTCGGCCCGTATCAGCTCCGGATTCAGCCACTCGATCAATGCGGCGTAGCCCAGGCTTTCGGGATCATCGCTCAGATAATGCGGCACGACGGCGAGCACGTGAAAGCCTTCCTTGAGCTGGAAACTCAGCGTCGGGTCACGCTCCAGCCCTTCAACCACTGCGACCACGTACTCCTCTGGTTTCTGTCGCGAAGCCAACGCGGAATAGCCGCGCAGGCGTGACCCGGCACGAATTCGCAGCAGCCGATGCGACTCCGTCAGGGCGCGTCGGGCAGCGTAAATCTTGTCGCCGATCCCGTGGTGCTGCAGCGTCGGATCGACAATCACCTCCGCGCCGTACAACGTCCGCCCACGTTGGGGATCGTGGTTGGTGAACCTGCCATCCGCCGTAAACTGCTCCCAGTTTTCCAGCAGATTGTAGTCTTCCCAATCGATGATCAGGCTGGCGCTCATGCCGACCACTCTCTGGTCAGCCCCGTGCACGGCCACGAATTGGCCTTCCGGAAAGACCCGGAGGTGCGATGAGAGCTGTTCCGCATTCCACGGTGGCGTATCCGGATAGATCCGGCGGCATAGCTCGGTGATACCGGCGAAGTCGCGCGGAACGGTATTGCGCACCACAACCCGATCTTCACCCTGGGCTGTAGGACTTGACGATTCAGGAATCATAAGCACACGCGAACAGCGAGCCCGCATTCTACAACTTCGGCAAAATCGACCAAGAGCATTAGTTAGCCCGGCGGGTCTTGCGGATGAGATAGGGCATCACTCCCGGCACACGCAGCAGTTGGAAGGCCAGAGCCCGGCCTGCGGCTGGTAGCGAAAACAGCGACCGGACGCGTGATGCCGAGACCAACAACGGAGCAAATTGCCGTGTGTACTCGCGCTGATATAGTTCAACCGATCTGCTCAGCGACGTCTCACCTGCCAGGAACTTGCAGGCACATTCCGCCGCTAATCGCCCGCTTCGCAGTGCAATGGAGATCCCATCGCCGGCAAACGGATCGATGAACGCCGCCGCATCGCCGGCGTACATCACGCTACCGCAGACCGGTTGAGCATCGCGGAAGATCAACGGAGCGGTGCTGACAGGCTGCGTTACCGCGGTCCATCCTGCCGCGCGTTCGGCCAGCTTTGGATTGAGACGAAAGGCCTCGGACAGTGTGGTTGCGCAATCCGAGCGCACCATCGCGCAGGCATTGATTACATCCTTGGCAATCGGTTGCACCCCGCAATATCCGTGCTGGAAGAAATACAGATCGGTTGTGCGGCTCGCATCCATTTCGCGAAAGTGTCCCTTGACGCCGATCCATCGCGGCCCCGCTGGGACGTGCCGGTCCGCCGTAAATTGCGACCAGCGCCCCGCGGCAATGATGACTGCGCTTGCAGAATAGCCGCCAGCCGGGGTCATTACCTCAAACGGCCCGTCTGCGGTGACCGCTGCTACTTCGCAGCCAGACAGCGTCGCAACTCCGGCCGCCTGTGCCGCCTGCCACAGGCACGCGTCCAGGTCGTACCGGGTGATGCTTCTGGCAGGAGGCGAAATCGCTGCTTCCAGCATACGTTCGCCAAGAAACAACCTGGTGCGATTGCTGGACGGCGCTGCCCCCAGCAATGACCGGCTCGCCGGTAACTGTTGCAGCAAACTCGCAAGCAACTCCAGCGCCTCTCCCGAGACAAACTCACCGCAGACCTTATGTCGCGGAAAATCGCGCGCTTCAAACAACACGACGCGCGCGCTCTGACGTGCCGCGGTTATCGCCGCCGCGCTTCCCGCCGGCCCGCCACCGATGACCGCCAGGTCGAAATTGTGCGAAGCCGGGAGCATTTGGCACTTAGCACTTAGCATTTAGTTGACTGCTGACTGCCGACCTTCCACACTACCGCCCCCATCCGATAAAGATAATGCCGCGAAATCGTGACTCGCTGTGCGGGCAACCCTTCCAGGATTCGACGCATTTCCTCGATGGTGTACGCGTTGCGCACTGATGCCGGCGCATCATGCCATGTCATCCGGCTGCGAAAGAGCGGCAACCCCGCGTACACGAGCCACAGATGCAGACGGCTGCGAATCAGGTCGTTGATCAACAGGGCTCGCCGGCTGACCCGCAGCCCCTCGCTTACAAAAGCCCGCAGCCCATCGGGCTGAAAGTGATGGGCGAAGAGCGAGCAGCTCAGCACGTCGAAGGCGTCATCGCGAAACGGTAGTCGCAGGGCGTCGCCTGAAACCGAGGCAACACCGTTGCCAGGAAGGTGCGACCAATCCCGGTCGAGCAGGGTCACCCTTAGCTCGATTCCGTAGCGGGCAAGTAAGCGTTGCGCCTTGCGCGGCAAGTCGCCCGTGCCGGCGCCAACCTCCAACAGCGACAGTTTGCAGCATCCTGATTCGCCAGCCACGCGCCGCAGTAGCGCTGTGGTGGTTCGCGTTCCGCCGAACCAGTTGTTGACGCGGCGTAGATCCCGCAATGACGACGCCACTTCAGCAGGTGTGCCTGAATCGTCGTCGAGCAGTTCGGGAATGATCTTGCGTTGCATAAATCAGAATTTGGGGCTACCAGGATTCGCTGCCATTGTCTCGCGTTGATCTTGTCCGATGGTATCAATCAAGCTCGCCGAAGAAAAAAACAGCGAGACAGTCTGCGCAGGAGCAAGGGCGTCCTGGGGAGCGTCGCAAGGAGCAGACGGGAATCTTGCTGCCCACAGGTGGAACTCGAAGCGCCACTGTTGGAAACTGCTTGTGGCTCGCAAATCCAGTCATACCGCTGTTGGCCCGTCGATTTCTCGGGATTTCGCCTGTAATTCGCTGGCGGCGCAGGTTTTGAGGTTTGGATGAATACTTGCTGATACAACCGGCAGGTCGGTCCGGCAGAACACCGGCTGGACGAGCAAGGCCGGAACCAGGGGAACAGCGGTCTTGTTCGTGCGGAATCGGGAGAACCAATGGGACTGTCTCTGCCGGACCGGCGCTTGCCCTTCAGCCGTCTACATCTGAGCATCGCACTGTCCGCGAGTCACATTTTCTATAATCTTGCAGGCGGCATTTCCGGAGGCTTGCTCCTGTGGCATAAAAGGATAAGCAACTGAAACGCGTGGTCATTCGTCTAATTGAGTAAGAGTTATTACGTAACAATCAGAGGTTTCGTGCAATCGCGTCGCAATTGGGTTTGCCATGTGATGGCAACAGCACTGGCGCTGCTGCTTAGCGCGCCATTTGCCCGCGCGTGGCAAAAGCTGGATATCGATCCGCTCGAGCTGGTTCGGCAAGCCTCGCAAAACGAGATCAAAGCTGGCGACGCTGTCCACTACTGCATGTTCCGGGACAACATCGACTACAAAGACCATTCGGTTTCGCGAGAGATTCTTCGCACCAACCAAGGCGGCTTGTGGACCACACTTCTGGTCAACGGCAAGCCTCTGACGGCCGAAGAACGGGAGAAAGACCAGGAACGGCTGGTCAAGTTCGCCAACAATCCCGACGCGCGGCGCAAGCGGCGCGAGGCCAACAAAGCCGAGGACCAACGGGCTTCGCTCATGCTGAGCAGCCTGCCCGATGCCTTTCTGTACACGTATGCCGGCACCGATCGCGGCCCGGCCGGCGAGGAGTTGGTGCACTTGAAATTTACGCCCAATCCGAAGTTCAATCCGCCGAACCATGAAACCGCCGTCTACGTGGGCATGCAAGGGGACATGATCATCGACCGCAAAGCCATGCGCATTGCCAAGATCGATGGCACGCTCTTCAAGGACGTCGATTTCGGCTGGGGAATTCTTGGCCGGCTTTACAAGGGCGGCAAGTTCATCATCGTGCAGCGCGACGTCGGCGGTGGCGACTGGGAAGAAGTGCAGGAGACGCTGCAATTCACCGGCAAGATTCTGATGGTCAAGTCGCTAACCATCTGGTCCACAGAAACCATGACCGATTTTCGGCCGGTAGCTTCCAGCATCAGCACAGCACAAGCGCTCGATTTGTTGCAGAAGAGCGTGGATGTGGTCGCCGAAAATCACAGCGGATTGAGCGAGGCGCAAAACAGCCACAAATAATGTCGGTCTATTTCACCTCGTCCTGACGTACCGTTAATTCCTCGATCAGGTCCCTTCTGAGTTCGTATCCCCGACCGGGTTTCTCAGTGACGGCAATCGTTCCTTGCGGCGAAACTTCAACCTCCGGCTCGATGATGTCTTCTTTCCAATAACGCTTCGACGCCGAGACATCCCCGGGCAGCTTGAAATTCGGCAAAGCCGAAAGTGCCACATTGTGGGAGCGCCCGATGCCCGACTCCAACATCCCTCCGCACCAGACAGGTATGCCAAAGCGCTGCGCCACATCGTGCACCGCGATCGCTTCGGAAAATCCTCCCACCCGTCCGACTTTGATGTTGATGATGCGGCACGCGCCTAACTCCAGCGCAGCCTCGGCATAACGAGCGCTGTGAATCGCCTCATCCAGGCACAGCGCCGTCTGTAACTGTTTCTGCAATCGCGCGTGGAAGTAGAAATCGTCGCTCCACAGGGGCTGCTCGATCATCAGCAGCCTGAATCGATCGAAGCTTTTCAGATGCTCGGTGTCAGCCAGCGTATACGCCGAGTTCGCGTCGCAGCTCAGCAGAATCTCCGGCCAGCGCTCGCGGATCTTCTCCAGCAGCTCGACATCCCATCCCGGCTTGACCTTGATCTTGATGCGCTGGTATCCGGCCGTCAGCTCCGTTTCAATCTTCTCCAGCAATTGCTGGTGCGAGTCCTGAATGCCGATGCTTACGCCGCATGCGATCTCGCGCCGCGTACCGCCCAGCAGCTTCGACAACGGTATTTGCTTCTGCTGTGCCTCCGCATCCCACGCCGCGTTTTCCAAAGCCGCCTTGGCCATGCGATGTTCGCGCACGTGAGCCAGCAGCGGAGCAACGTCGCGGCCAGATTGCAGCGTCTCGCCAAGCAGCGCCGGCCCCAGATAGCGAACGATGACCTCCCACGCGCCGTCGACGTATTCCTCGCTGTAGAACGGATTCTCGCCAGCAACACACTCCGCCCATCCCTCCAAACCATCGCAATGCAGAGTGACCAGGAGAATGCGACGGGTGTAGGTGCGTCCAAAGCTGGTCTCGAAGAAGTGAACGAGCGGCATTTTCAGCTCGCGCAGTGTGATCGCTTCAATTCGCATGCAGTCACCAGTTATACTGCCCGCCATGCATGAACTCCAGCGCGAAATCGAGCGCCTGTATGCGATCCCCAACATTCCGCAAGACGACCTTGCCGTATTCGAGAAGTTTGTGCGCTTCCGCGATGCCCTGACGAAGGGAGAGATTCGCGCAGCCGAAAAGATTGCCGGCAAATGGCAAACCAATGCCTGGGTGAAGCAGGGAATTCTGCTCGGCTTCCGCATCGGCAAACTGGTGGAGAGCGGCGATCCCAAAGTGCTCACGTTTGTCGACAAGGGCACGTATCCGGCGCGCCGCTTCGCTGCGCGCGAACAGATTCGCGTGATTCCCGGCGGCTCGTCGGTGCGCTGCGGAGCGTATGTGGCCTCGTCGGTCGTCTGCATGCCGCCCATGTTTATCAACGTTGGAGCCTATGTCGACGAAGGGACCATGGTGGATTCGCACGCGCTGGTTGGCTCGTGCGCGCAGGTTGGCAAGCGTGTCCACATCAGTGCCGCCGCGCAAATCGGCGGCGTGCTGGAGCCGATCAACGCCACGCCAGTAGTTGTTGAGGACGAGGTGCTGGTGGGTGGCAACTGCGGGATTTACGAAGGGACGCAGGTGGGCGCGCGAGCGGTGCTGGGAGCCGGCGTGATCCTGACGCGATCCACGCCGCTGTTCGATATCGTGAAGGGCGAGATCTATCGCGCAACAGAAGATGAGCCGCTGCGCGTTCCGGAAGGCGCAGTCGTGGTTCCCGGCTCGCGTGCGATCAGCAAAGGCAAGGCCGCGGAGTGGGGATTGTCGTTGTACGCGCCGGTGATCGTGAAGTACCGCGACGAGCGCACGGATCGCGGCGTGGAGTTGGAGGACCTGCTGAGGTAATGACCAATGGCTCCCCCCATCGCCGCCAGAACATTCTTCTGCTGATCGCCGCCGTTGCTGCTATCGGCGCGCTGATCTGCTCGCACTTCAGCGGACCCATATTTCCTGCTCTGCGCTGGATTGCGCTTGGCGTGCTCATCGTCTACGGTTGCTTGCGCCGCACGCTCACCGCATGGATCTTCATCGCCATGCTGCTGGGCGCCGAGATCGGTCACGACTGGCCGCATGTTGCCGAACATCTGCGCGTTCTCGCGCTCATCTTCCTGCGGCTAATCAAGGCCATCATTGCGCCGCTGGTCTTCGCAACGCTGGTGGTTGGGATTGCCGGACACTCCAACCTGCGCCAGGTCGGACGACTTGGGCTGCGCTCCATCATCTTCTTCGAAGTCGTCACCACCATCGCGATCTTTCTCGGACTCGGCGCCATCAACCTCAGCAAAGCGGGCGTCGGCGTGCAATTGACCGCAACTACCCCCGCTGACACCGGCTCGGTCAGCAAACTCAGCGCCGAAGACACCATCCTGCACGTCTTTCCGGAGAACATCGCGAAGGCGGTTGCCGATGGCGCTGTGCTTCAGGTCGTGGTCTTCAGCCTCATCTTCGCCGTCGCGCTGGCGATGCTAAGCGAAGCGAAGCGTCGCCCCATGCTCAACTTCTGCGAGAGCCTGAGCGAGGTGATGTTCAAGTTCACCAACATCGTGATGTACATGGCGCCGCTCGGCGTGGGCGCGGCGGTGGCCTACACGGTGGGACATACGGGGATCGGAGTGCTCGGCAGCCTGGTGAAGCTGCTGCTGACCCTGTATGCGACTCTCGTCGTTTTCATCCTCGTCGTACTCTTGCCGATTGCGCTAATGTTTCGGGTTCCGCTGGGAGTGTTCCTGAAGGCTGTTGCCGAGCCGGTGACGATCGCGTTCGGCACCGCCAGCTCCGAAGCTGCATTGCCGCGCGCGATGGAAGCGATGGAAGCCATCGGCGTTCCACGCCAGATCGTGGCGTTCGTCATCCCCACCGGTTACAGCTTCAATCTCACCGGCAGCTCGCTCTACCTTTCTGTCGCGGCGATCTTCGTCGCGCAGGTTGCCGGCATTCATCTCTCGCTCGGCCAGCAGCTGATGATCATGTTGACGCTGATGCTCACCAGCAAAGGCGTTGCCGGGGTCTCACGCGCGGCGCTGGTGATCCTGCTCGCTACCGCCGCGTCGACAGGCTTGCCGACAGAGCCGGTATTTCTATTGCTCGGCGTCGATCAAATGCTTGACATGGGGCGAACCGCGGTGAATGTTCTGGGAAATTGTCTGGCGGCCGTGGTGATGGCTAAGTGGGAGGGCGAGTTCGCTACAGAACCGGCATCGCCCGTCGTCGCGGCCGCGATAGAATGAGGGCGTTTCCGGGACTTGGCAGGCGCGGTAATCTCGGTTGGTTATGATATCGCCTGTTCACAACAGTAATCTGCATTGGGGCGCGAGATGCCAACGGAATTAGGACTGATTGGTCAGGATCTCAGAACCCCGCGTGCTGCGGGAATCGCTGGCATGATCTTCGCCCTGTTGTTAATTACGAGCGAGGTAATGATTTGGCTCTATGTGCCTTCTGCGTCGGAAGCACAACGTGCTGTAGTTGCCCAGCATTCCAGAGAACTTACAACCGCTTTGAACCTGCGTCCATTCGCAGGCATCGCCTTCCTGTGGTTCATGGGAGTCATCCGTGACCGCTTGGGAAACCTGGAAGACCGGTTCTTCGCTACGATCTTTCTGGGTAGTGGTGTGCTGTATGTTGCCATGATGTTTCTGAGCGGTGCAATGGCGCACGCGGTGCTGACGCTTTTGGCGACTGGATCACACGTTCCGATGACTTCCAGTTCTTACGACTTGGCACGGCAAGAGGTTTTTGGCATCACGGCGGTTTACGCTACGAGGATGGCTGGCGTATTCATGATGTCTACGTCCACGATCTTGATGCAAACCCGGATTGCACCACGCTGGGTAGCGATTCTCGGTTACATGCTGTCGCTGGTTCTGTTGTTGAGTGCCAGCACTAGAACTTGGTTGGCACTGGCGTTTCCGCTGTGGGTGATGCTGATTAGCCAGTGGATGATCCTCCCCCGAGGCAGAAAGCTCCAAACAGACGCTGCTACCGCCAGTCCCAACTAGTGAAAAACCCCATATCACAAGCAAACGCCCGCAACCGCGATCACAGCGTGGAAGTGATTTCACGTCCTGCTGGCCGCTAGCGGAATGGCGTTCTTTGTCCGCCGCAATTGCAGATGTTTCTGCCGGAAGTGGCCGATGGCCCGCTCGCCCCAGATCTTCACGAAATAGTAGTTGAGGCTGGCACCGATGGCTGAACTGACGATCGGAATCAATCGTGCCGTCCACTTCTCCACGATTTCCGCGCTGGCGCTGACGGCGATGCGCTGGATGACGCGCGGAATGAATCGCCTGACAAACTGTTTCTCCACCAGCTCGCGGCTGATGTCGACTCCCGCAGCGCTGGCCGCAGCCACCCATAGCTCGGCTTCTTCATCTTCGGTGTTGTAGGGGAATCCGTAGAGCAAGCTCAGCTTCTGGATCATGCGCAGAGTGATAGCGGCGAGGATGCCGAGATCGGGCAGCATGGTCAGCATGCCGCCTAAGCCAAGTCCGGCGCCTTCCGCGGCGGCCATCCGCATGTGGGCGCGAACGGTCTCCTCCGCGATGCTATCCAGAACTTCGGGATCGACTGAGTAAACGCCGTCGTAGGTCACGACGGGCAGATCGTACGCGATGCGCAAGTGTTGGAGATAGTGCTCGGGATTCACCTTGATGGTGTCGTAGGCCTTCATGAAGGCACCGCGGATGGCGTCTTCCACCCGCCGCCGGATCCAGGATTTGCTGCCGTTGAATGCCATGGCCGATACATCCAGTATAAGGCGCGCGGGAACCCGCAGCCGAGCTGGCTGTTCCGCGCTGTGCTAGCATCGGACTTACAGATGCCAGCCGGTAAACTCCAAATTATTCCCCTCGGCGGACTCGGCGAATTCGGTATGAATTGCATGGCCATTCGCTGGGGCGACGACATCATCGTCATCGACGCCGGATTGATGTTTCCTGAAGCGGAGCTACTCGGCGTCGACATTGTCGTTCCCGACCTTAGCTACCTCATTGAAAATCGCCCGCACGTCCGCGCCGTGGTGTTGACTCACGGACACGAAGACCATATCGGCGCGCTGCCGTGGCTGCTGTCGGAATTGCGCGTGCCCGTGTATGGCACGGAATTTACGCTGGCTTACGTCGAAGGCAAGCTGGAAGAGCACGCGCTGCTCGACGACGCGGTGCTGAACGAGATCAAGGCCGGCGAGCGCTTCAAGATTGGTCCGTTCACCATTAATCCGATTCAGGTAACGCACAGCCTGGTGGATTGCGTCGCGCTAGCGATTCATACGCCGATCGGTATCCTGATTCATACCGGCGACTTCAAAGTCGACCCGACCCCGACCGACAACCGCCTCTTCGATCTGCACGCCTTTGCCGAGTACGGCAAGCAAGGCGTGCTGGCGCTGTTTCAGGATTCGACCAACGTCGAACGCCGCGGCTACACACCGAGCGAACGCGCGGTTCGCGCCAAGTTCCAGGAAATCTACGCGCGCGCCGAACGCCGCCTCTTCATCTCATGTTTTTCGTCGTCGATTCATCGCATCAAGCTGGCCATGGAACAGGCATTTGAGAATGACCGCAAAGTCGCGCTGGTCGGTCGATCCATGACGGAGTCGTTCGAGATCGCGCAGGACCTGGGCTACATCGAAGTTCCCGATGGTTTGCTGATCCATCCGGCGCAGATTCGCGACTTCCCGCCGGACAAGGTTTGCGTGCTGATCAGCGGAACGCAGGGCGAGCCCATGTCGGCGTTGTCACGCGCCGCCGTCGATAATCACAAGCATGCCCGCATCCAGCCTGGCGATACCGTTGTGCTCTCTTCGCGCATCATCCCCGGCAATGAGAAGGCGATCTATCGCGTGGTTGATCACCTCTTCCGCCGCGACGCGCACGTCATCTATGACGATGGTTCGTCGCCGCCGGTGCACGTCAGCGGACACGCCAGCCAGGAAGAGCTGAAGCTGATCATCAATCTGGTCAAGCCGCAGTACTTCATTCCCATTCACGGCGAATATCGCCAGCTCAAGCTGCACGCCGAGATGGCAGCAGCGATGCGTGGCTCGGTCGGCCATGTGATGCTGATCGAGAGCGGCGACGTGCTGGAGTTCGACGAACTGGGCGCGCGCAAGACGGGCAAGGTTAACGTCGGCCGCGTCTGCATCGATTCCAATTCCATGGGCGATGTGGTGGAGGATCTGGTGATCCGCGATCGGCGTCACCTGAGCGAGGACGGTATCGTGCTGCCGATCATCGCGATCAACAAGCTGACGGGCAAAGTGGAGACGTCGCCGGAGATCGTGATGCGCGGTTTCGGAGCCAGCATGAGCGAAGCGGACGGTTTCCTCGACCAGGCCCGGCGCACCGTGATGAACACGCTGGAATCGTCGAGCGATGAGGAAAAAGGCGACTACGGCATGATCAAGGAGAAGATTCGCCAGGATCTGAAGCGCTTCATCGTGAAGAATACCTCGCGCCGCCCGTTGATCATGCCGGTCATCTTGGAAGTGTAAGCGTCGTCATTCGGAAAAGTCTTGCCGCTAGCATCGCATCGGCAAACAGTGTGACAGCTGCGGCCAGGGTTCAGAGCCTGGCTTAGTGCTCGTCTTGGCTGGAGAAGAAATCAGCCATCGGCAACCCGTTGGTAGCCCAGCCTAGATTGGACGTGGGCAGACCGAGTCCCTGCGCCATCAGGCGGAGGATGTCGGCTGCATCATAACTGTTGTTGTAGTTGCGCGTGTCGCCGCCGGGCGACTGGTATCCCCGCTTGCTGAACGGGCTGACCACGACCAGTTCCACCTGCCCGCCGCAACCCTGTCCTTCGGTCGTGGTCTCGCAATCCGGGGATCCGTCGTCGTTGTTCTCGTCCCATACGATGATCAGCAACCCTGTGCCTCCGGGCCTGAAGTAGGAGCTTAGAACCAAAGGTCCGATTTCATCGTGCAGCCAGGTATCGAAGGTTGTGATGGAGCAGTCGTGCGCGTCATCGCAGCCGTTTGGTACTAGCCAGGAGAGCGTGGGCAGCCGGTGCAAGAGCACATCCTGGGGAAACTTGCTGAAGCACACAAAGTTGCTTCTCTCGGTGTTGATGGTGGTCATATATTCGAGGGGATCGTGGCGGACGTAGTAAGTTCCCCGATTCAGTCCACCGCAAAACGTGGCGCCCGGGAGGTCTTCCACATAGTCCTTCCAGGTGCCGCCCGCGTTTTGCACCTCGAGGGCAATGTTATTCAGCGAGATGGGAAAGCTCTGCGGGGTCTGGCTGTCGTTGTCGGTAAGAATATTGCCGGTGGTCAGGTTGAAGTAGTTACCGATGGAAGGATGGGTGTCCGAGTAGTAGTTCACGCCGAGGCCATACTCGTTGGCGAGTGCCGTCAAATAGGGCATGTTGGTAGGGTTGTAAGCTTGACTGAAATCTTTGTTCTCGCCCACTACGATGACTACGTTGCCGAAGGACGGCAGAGTTTGGCAGAACGCCGCGGGAATGAGGACGGACGTGGCCAGCAACAGCGCCAGATACAGCCCAGCCTTTTTAATGAGTCTTTTCACCTGGAATCTCCCCATGCTTTCTAAAGTGGATTTTTTTGGACATCAAAAGCAGGGCGATTCTACTACATGGCTTGATTTTCAAATGCAGGTCATTTGCGTGGCCGAGTTGGCCTCCGACGGGTTGCCGTTACCGTCACAATTTCCGGGTTGGGTGTCACTGAAATAGTCGGAAGTTGAAACGTATACTACCGACTGTAGTAGTCGGAGGACATTTGACCATGACTAGAAAGCTTGTGACACTCCTATGGACCCTGGCCATCGTATTGGCGGTCCTGATTGCGGCGTCTCCCTGTGCCGTAGCGCAAACCGCCACGCAGACCATAACCGGTTGTCTTCAGAAGGGCCTTGAGTCCGGGGGTTTTTATCTCACAACCTCCGACAATCATCATTGGGAACTCTACCAGAACAGCCAAGTCCCCCTATCCGATCACGTCGGCCAGACCGTTACATTGACGGGCGTGGTTCCGCATCGCTCAACCGCACAAGAGCAAGTGAGCCAGCCTTACGAAAAGAAGGAAATGGCGACCATGACGCATGCTGATTTCCAGGTCGCCCAACTTAAGGTGGTCAGCGCGACCTGCGGCAAATAAGTACTCGGCGGGCCCGATTACAGCGTATGCCGGCAGTCCGCGAAGGAGACGGTCGGACTGTCGCATACGTGGCGAATGTGGGAACGTGCTTTCTTGATCCCCTTCCAAGGGATCAAATATTGGCGGCACGATAGCCGGGTAATATCACCATCACGCAATTTAACAGCAGACAGGCGGGCTGGTGATGTCACAGGCATGGGTGACAAGGACGCTAGGTGCCGACCAGCTGCAAAGGTAGAATGTAGATGGAAAGATGGGGTCGAGTTGTCTTCGGGCGCGGGGCTCGCCTAATCTTCTCCAGAATGACGTCGAGTGATTTGAGTTTTGCGACGATTTTTCTACTGCCCGCCTCACCGGAAATCAAAAGCCCGCACCTCATCTCAGCCGCAAAAAAAGTTGTTTAAGTCCTTGTCGCTCAATATTTTGCCCTTAAGTCTCTGGGGCTCAAGATTTTGCAGAGACCTCACCGCGCGGTTTGTCCTTTATTTTCAAGATTTTACGGGCAACGTAGGGGGGAGGGGGTACCCTCGTTGTTGGTTGTCAGATGTCGCTTGTCGGTGGGCACAGTTGGCCGTTGTGAGTGGGATCGACGCGGCCTTGAGGTTCGAATGGAGTTATCACCCTTGCCTGTGATTTGCGCACGGGCAGCCGCCCGTCATTGCCCGCTGCCAGTTCCGGAGTTTATAGTCAAGGGTTTGCTTACCTGTCCGGAAGATCCCTATGCCGGACTCCAGCCAACGCAATGCGCGGATCCTCCGCCCCCGGAGTCTCATGATGAAACGTATCGCCATTCTTCTCGCTCTTGTCATGCTCTGCCTCGGCAACTCCATTTACGCCGACGAGGGCATGTGGTTGTTCAATGCATTTCCCAAAGACAAAGTGCAAGCCAAGTACGGATTCGCGCCCGACCAGGCGTGGCTCGATCATGTTCGACTCTCTTCGGCCCGCGCTCCGAATGGTTCCTCGTCGTTTGTCTCCCCCGACGGACTGATCTTCACCAATCACCACATCGCGCAGGAGTGCATTCACGACCTTTCCACCAGTGGCAAGGACTATATGAAGCAGGGCTTCTACGCGCCTACGCGTGCTGATGAAGCGAAGTGTCCCGGCATGGAGTTCGTAGTCCTGGAAGACATAAGCGATGTCACCGCGAAGGTGAATAGCGCGGTAAAGCCGGGAATGTCGACCGCCGATGCGGGCAAGGCGCAGCGGGAAGAGATCGGTTCGTTGGAGAAGGAGTGCTCCATCAACGGCATGCGCTGCGACGTCGTCACGTTCTATTCGGGCGCGCTGTACAACTTGTACAAGTACAAGAAGTACGATGACATCCGGCTGGTTTTCGCGCCGGAGTTCGATATCGCCTTCTTCGGCGGCGATCCCGACAACTTCGAGTATCCGCGTTACGATCTCGACATCTCGTTCTTCCGCGCCTACGAGGACGGACAGCCGGCGAAGATTCACGACTACCTGAAGTGGTCGCCGAACGGCGCCAGCGACAGTGAACTGGTTTTTGTCTCGGGCCATCCCGGCCGCACCGGCCGTCTGCTCACCATGGACCAGCTTGGCTTTCTGCGTGACTATCAGTTCCCGCTGCAACTCAACTCTTACACCCAGCGTCTGGCTGCGATTCAGAAGTTCAGTGCTGAGTCGCCAGAGAACGAGCGCCAGGCACAGAGTGACGTTTTCGGATTGCAGAATTCGTTCAAGGCGGTTACCGGCTATTTAGCTGGCTTGAAAGATCAGGATCTTATGGCCAAGAAAGCGGCCGACGAGAAGAGCCTGCAGGAGTTCGTGAATTCCGATCCGACGAGGAAGCAGGAATTCGGCGACCCGTGGTCGGCAATTGCGAAAGCCGTCGATGTGCAGAAGCAGATTTACAAGCCGCTGTTCTACCTTGACGCCAACGGCGGATTCCGCGGCGACCTGGCCGCGTACGCTCACGCGATTGTGCGTGCCGCCTACGAGAAGCAGAAGCCCAGCAACCAGCGCATTCGCGGCTATCAGGACGCGCAGTTGCCGACCACGCAGCAGCGGCTTTACTCCACCGCTCCCGTGTACAAGAACCTGGAGCAGGTTGAGCTGGCCGAAAGCCTGGGAGAGATGCGCGAGGTGCTGGGCGCAGACAATCCCGATGTGCAGAAGGCGCTGGCCGGCAAAACTCCCGACGAGCGTGCGAAGGAATTGATCGAGGGCACCAAGCTGGAGGACGTTGCGGTTCGCAAGCAGCTGTTTGAAGGCGGCATGAAGGCCGTCGACGCCAGCACCGATCCGCTGATCGTGATGATGCGCGCGATCGAGCCGGACGCTGCGGCCGTACACAATCAGGATGAGGACCAGGTGCAGTCGGTGTTGCGGCAGAGTGGCGCCAACATCGGCAAGGCTCTGTTTGCGCAGAAGGGCTTGAGCGTGCCGCCGGATGCGACCTTCACGCTGCGGCTGAGCTACGGCGCGGTCGAAGGCTACAAGCTAAACGGCAAGGACGTGTCCTGGTTCACCACCATGGGCGGAGCCTACGAACATGCTGCGAAGCACGACAGCAAGCCTCCGTATCAACTTCCCGAGAGCTGGATCAAATACAAGTCCGCGATCAATCTGCAGACGCCATATGACACGGTCTCGACCGCAGACATTATCGGCGGCAACTCGGGAAGTCCGGTGATCAACAAGGCGGGCGAAGTTGTGGGCATCATCTTCGACGGCAACATTGAGTCGCTGGAGTGGAACTTCGCATACAGCGACAAAGTGGCGCGGGCGGTGGAAGTTGACAGCCGCGCGATCACCGAGTCGTTGCGCAACATCTATCACGCCGACGGCTTGCTCAAGGAGCTGATGCCGGATCAGATGGGAAGAAAGAAGATACAGCGGTAGAGCAGTGCGCAGTACCGATTCATCACGGCTAAAGCAAACCGGGCGCGATCGAGGTCGCGCCCGGTTCGTTTATAAACGGGTAGTAAGAGCCTTACGCTGCAGTCGCCGATTTCTGATCGGCCGATTCCTTGGAAGTGCCGGTCAAATGCGCACCGCCCTGATGCATCTCGCGATAGTGTTTCGGAGTTGCACCCACCAGCCGGCGGAAGACGCTGGTGAAGTGGCTTTGCGTCTCGAATCCCACCTGAGTGGCGATCTCGGCCAGCGGAGTTCGGCTCTCGCGCAGATGTTCCTGCGCGCGCTCCACGCGCTGCCGCATGACGTATTGATGCGGCGTGATTCCCGTGCTCATCTTGAAGAGCTTGGAGAAGTAGTACTGGCTCATGCCCACGACTTGCGCCAGTTCGGTGACCGACAGGTCTCGGGCAACGTTCTCGCGGATGTGGCTAAAGACGCGTTGCAGACGGCGAGGCGGTAGACCCCCTACTACCTCGATCGGCGCCAGCGTAGCATTGAGATAGGCGTCAACCACTTCCTGGGCCTGGTCATCCTGCAACGAATGCAGAGCCAGAACCAGGACATTCATGCCCTCGACCTTGGCGCCCACATGCGCAGAATGCGCGTCGCTGCAAAGCGCAGCGCGGACCCCGGGCACGCGATTGGCCGCGACCGAAGCGCCGACGCCGCGACTGCTGATAATGATCCCGCGCTCGGTATCGTGCCGCAGCACGGAGAGCGCAACCTGCTCGGCATAATCGGAACGAATTTGACCTTGCACTGGCGCCGCAGCATCGACCACGTCGTGACCGGCTGCGGTCAGTCTGGCAGCCAGTCGCTGCTTAGCTTCATGTCCTGGTTCATCAGAGGCGATTGCAATTTGCACTTCTGTATCCCTCCCTTTCAAGGCGGTGTTGGCCCGGCCGTCGCCGCTGCGATCAAGACGATGCCAGGGCCGTTTCTTCGGGGCTGCCGGACGGATCGCTCCGGCAAGGGCGGCAAGCTTCCGGCAAGTGTTTCGCCGACAGCGCTATCTGTTCCACCCAGTACTGGTTCATGACATCGGAGCAGCGTATGGTAGCTCCGCGCTGGAGTAACCTGTCCAACAGCGCCTGCCCAGACCTGTCCATTGCGGTCACACCACACAGGTCCACGGTCACCTGCGCGTACTTTGCCGGCGCACCCAAATCCCCGCACACCCTCTGAAGCTCATCGACCCACGGGCCTACCAGTCGGCCTTCCAAAATTAGCGAGAGATCGCGGCCTTTCTCTTCGACGCTAATTCGCAGCACTTTTTCTTCTCGCCTTTGCTGGTAACCCCAACCTGGTAAGCGCCGCACCTGCTGCCACGACCCGCTACCGTTCGCCCTTGCCGGATCGACCAAGTGCCAGCGCAACAACGTCTACATCATCCATGCAAGCATCGTTCCAACGCGCTAGCCATTCAACGCGCCTGAATGCCAGTGATTTAAGGCATTTCATGGCGAACCGAACCCTGCGATGACCCGGTGTCGACGCTGCAATGTCGGAAAGTCGGCATTGGTGTCGAATTCCCGACACTACGCGTCAGCCGCATCCATACGCGAGATCCGTAATTTCTCCATTCTGTAAAGCAGGGAAGTGCGCTTCATCCCGAGACGGGCGGCAGCGCCCATTGGGCCGCCGACCACCCAGTTCGATTTTTCCAGCGCCTCCAGAATGTGAACTCGCTCCAGTTCCCGCAGCGTCCTGGATTCATCACGGACCTCAAGTTCAGGAGCGCGGGGGGTAAACGTCAACTCGGACACGGGAGCATGCAGTTCGCCGTCCCGGCTCAGAATCACCGCCCGTTCGATGAAGTTCTGCAACTCGCGGACATTACCTGGCCATGCGTACCTACTCATTGCGTCCAGGGTCTCCGCCGGAATTCGCTGCAGTTCGCGATTCAGCCGCCGTGCATATTTGCTGGTGAAGTACCGCGCCAGCAGCGGAATATCTTCTCCCCGCTCTCGCAAAGGAGGCACGCTGATGGGGAAAACGTTCAGTCGATAAAAGAGATCGCTGCGAAACTTGCTCTGTTCGACCATGGCGCTGAGGCTGTGATTGGTGGCTGCAATGACCCGCACGTTCACCCGTCGTGTGGCCGTGCCGCCCAGGCGCTCAAACTCCTGCTCTTGCAGAACCCGCAACAGCTTGGGCTGCAGTTCGAGCGGTATATCGCCGATCTCGTCCAGGAACAAGGTTCCCTGATCAGCCAACTCGAAGCGGCCAATCTTGCGGGCAATCGCTCCGGTGAACGCCCCTTTTTCGTGGCCGAAGAGCTCGCTCTCCAGCAGGCCCATGGGAATCGCGGCGCAGTTGATTTTGACGAACGTTCTCTGACGTCGCGAGCTGCGGTCGTGGATGGCGCGGGCAATCAACTCTTTGCCGGTTCCGGTCTCGCCTTGAACAAGAACAGTCGAGTCGGTAGGTGCGACGGTCTCCACCTGCGCCAGCACATGACGCAGCGCCGAACTGGATCCGACGATGTCTTCGAAGTCCTGCTCCGCCCGGATCTCCTCCTCGAGGTAAGACTTTTCTTCGCTCACGCGGCGAGCGCTCTCCGAGAGCTGGTGGTGTTGCAGCGCGTTGTTCACGCCGATGGCAATCTGTCGCGCGACCTGCTGCACGAATTCAATGTCGGTCTGGCTGAAGGCGCATTCGGTGCGGCTGCCCAGCGTCAATACGCCAACGGACTTTCCGGTGCCGTTCGGGATCAGCGGCAGAACCAGGCTGCAACGAAGCCCTTCGCCTTCGACAACGCGAGCGCCATTGGGGTTGGTAAACGGTACGGAATGCGGCCCGCTGCCCACCAGAAGAGTCTCTCCGGTCTGGAAGGCTCGTCCTGGATTCGTGTTGCTGATCGACACCAGCATGTCCTGATGGAGAAATCCCCGGCCGTCGGGAAAATCCAGGGCATGGATTCGCAGCATGTCGGGATGCTGGGTATCAGGCAGCATCAACGTCGCCGAATCGTGGGAAATGACTCGTCGCAAGCTCGCAGAGAGCGCGCGGAACAGGTCACGCAACTCCAGGTTCGACACCACGCTGTTGTTGATCTCGAGTACCAGTCGCAGCCGGTCACGTTCGTGAGCCAGTTCTTTCTGCAGCCCCAAGCCTTCTTCGTAGCGCAAGGCGTTGTCCATCGCCACCGCGACCTGCGCGGCTACCTGCTCGGCGAACTTCAACTCCTCATCGCTATAACCGCCCTCGGCGGAGCGGCCGAAGGCTATGGCGCCAATGCGACGCTGCGCCGTCGTCAGCGGCAGCACGCAGAACGATTCCACAGCATGTTCCCGCAAAAGCTCGAACGCCGTCGGGTGAAATCGGCGCAATTCCTCCAAGGAGGCAAAGTTTCGCAGCTCCTGGCACGTCCAGACTTCCCCGGAAGGCGATTCGGTGACCGGAAATTCCAAACCCGCGATTGACGCCTTCGTGTGTGGCGATTGCAGAATGTGCAGGCGCATCACCTGGCGGTGGTCGTCGTGCAGCGCCACGCTGAGGTAATGGAAACCCAGTAGCGGGCGTAAACATTCAGCTAGCTTTTCGAATAGTTCCGACAGATCACTATGGCTGGCAATAACACGTGATACTTCCGTCAGCGCCGGATACGTAGGACGAGATGCATCAGGTGCGTACGTCATAAAACGGACGAAGATAAGGCGCGACCGCGAGTGCGCTCTCTGGGCTGACAGCAGCTGGCGCTTAATCGATGGGAATGGGTACTGGCCGATTTCCCCACGAACGGGCAAGTGAGAGCGCTTCTTGCCACTTACTGGTTGTGTTTCATGATAACAGACCGAAAAGTTCCCGAGATTTGTCCAAATCCGCCATTTTAGCGACGTTCTCCAGCCAGTGGGCGGTGACGTCTTTGACGACCACGATACACTTCCAAGGCGGCTCTGGCGGCATCTAGATGAGCTAGCAACGACGTTGACGCGGATCAGCCGGAAGCCTTCCAATGATTCGCTTTTGTGAACTTTCGATGACTCCTATGGCCCGTCGATGCTTGCGAGGTTAAGAATAGGCATACTGACATGCGCTTCAAAAGGGCGGTTGACCGTCGGGTGTTGGGGAGTTCGTTAGCCTTTAGCAAGGAGAAGACTCATCGTGATGGCAAAAAATCCGGCCCCAGGCGGACCCGGTATCGAGCCCCGTTGGACTGCGGGCGCCAAAGACGCGGTAGGAACTGCGTACGCCGTTTCCAGCCGCATCTGGTATACGCTGGCTCGCGGTGTGAATACTGAAATCTACTACCCCAGCATCGACACGCCGCAGGTGCGCGATCTGCAGTACATGATCAGCGACGGCGAGACCTTCTTTCACGACGAACGACGCAACACGGTCAGCACCGTTGAGCTTCTCGATCCCGATGCCCTTGGCTTCAAGATCACTAACACCGACCCGGAAGGCCGCTATGTTATCGAGAAGCAGATCATCGGCGATCCCCACCTGAACTGCCTGCTGATCCATACCAAGTTCATCCCCGCGCCGCAGTGGCAGGGTCGCCTGCACTTGTACGTTATTTGCGCCCCGCACTTGCAGATCGGCGGCTGGCACAACAATGGCGAAGTGGTGCACGTGAAGGGCCGGCGCTTCCTGGTCGCCTACCGCGACAATGTCCACTTGGCGCTGGGAACGCGGATCGGATTTACCAAGCTGTCCTGCGGTTACGTTGGCGCCTCCGACGGCTGGACCGATCTGGCGCACAACCTCAGGATGGACTGGGAGTACGATAGCGCACGCGACGGCAACATCGCCCTGACCGGGAAGATCGATCTCGACCTCAGCCATGAGTTTACCCTCGGCCTCGCTTTTGGCCGCAGCTTCCACAGCGCCGGTGCCACGCTGTTCCAGTCGCTATGCATCCCCTTTGAGATCAATCTGAAGAGCTTTATTGAACAATGGCACCGCACCCGCAGGCGGCTTGCGATCATTGACATGAATCGCGGCAAGATCTCCGACGCCGAATCATCGCTGTTTGCCCGCAGTATTAACCTGCTGCTGGCGCACGAGGACAAGCTCTATCCGGGTGCGATGATCGCCAGCCTGAGCATTCCCTGGGGCGAGGACAAGAGCGACGACGAACTGGGCGGCTATCACTTGGTGTGGACCCGAGACATGGTTCATGCGGCCGGCGCCCTGATGGCAGCCGGCGACACGACTACGCCGCTGCGCGCCATGATTTATCTAGCCATTGCACAGGGCGAGGACGGAGGATTCTTTCAGAACTTCTGGATCGATGGCCGTCCCTACTGGACCGGCGTGCAACTGGACGAAGTCTCCTTCCCCATCATCCTTGCCTGGCGACTGTGGAAGACCAATGCGCTAGGCGAGTTCGATCCCCACATCACTGTCGTTCGCGCCTGTGCTTACCTGATCCGCAAGGGTCCGGCCACCCGCGAAGAGCGTTGGGAAGAGAACGGCGGCTATTCCCCCTCCACCCTCGCCAGCAACATTGCTGCGCTTATCTGCGCTGCTGAAATGCTGGAGGCGCGTGGCGATCACGGCACCGCTGACTTTGTCCGCACCTATGCCGACTTTCTGGAGTCTCACGTCGAGAAGTGGACGGTCACCAATCAAGGCACATTGTTGCCCGGAGTAAAGCGGCATTACATTCGCATCAATCCGGCCGTCAGCCAGGAAGGCGCGGTGGGCGATGAAGATCCGGACAAGGGCGAGATAGTGTTGGCTAATCAGAAGCCGGGTGATCGCTCTCAATACCCCGCCAACGAAATTGTGGATCACGGCTTCCTGGAACTGGTGCGGTTCGGTATTCGCCGCCCGAATGATCCGCTCATCGAAGACTCTCTTAAGGTGATCGATGCCGTTTTGAAGGTCGACACTCCATTTGGTCCGTGCTGGAAGCGATACAACCATGATGGCTACGGTCAGCGTGCGGACGGCACCTCGTTTAAAGGCTGGGGCGTAGGCCACGCCTGGCCGCTGCTGATGCTCGAACGCGCCACTTATGAACTCGCGGCGGGCAGGAACGTCGACGCCTATTTGCGTGCCGCTGAGAGCTTCGCTACCGGCGTTGGCTTGTTCCCGGAGCAGATCTGGGATATGCCTGACATTCCGGAAGAGCACATGTGGTTCGGCAAGTCGACGGGCGCAGCCATTCCGCTACTCTGGGCCCACGCCGAATACGTGCGATTGGTGCGGTCCATGGTGGATAACAAAGTGTTCGATTGTATCGCGCCGGTTGCCCAGCGCTATTGCAACGATAATCCGCGGAAGGTAATCGAAATATGGAAGATCAATCGCCAGGTGCAAAAGGTTCCGGCGGGAGCTTTGTTGCGCGTGGTGGCGTCTTCGCCATTTGTGCTGCATTGGACCGACGACGAATGGAGAACGCCGCGGGACACCACCTCTACGCCGACGTCATTGGGCATTGAGTATGTTGATATTCAAGTCGATGCGGCGCAAAAGGCCCCGCTGCGCTTCACCTTCAACTGGCCAGTGGACCACCAGTGGCAAGGCAAGGATTACTCTGTCGAAGTTGAGCAACCAGTGAAGACCGCGAGAGAAAAGGTGCTGGAGAAGTCGTCTAGTGCGTAAATACCGGCGCACGGAACGAATCGCACCAGCTCAGTGCGGCAACACTCGGTATCGCTAGGAATAAGTCCCTTACGGACGGTGCATATCTTCATCGAGAAAGGCGGCAATCATTGAGCCAGGACATTTCAGTTCAAGGCAAAGAACAGGCAACAGCCGAGCGGTTGAAGGCCAACACCGGCGCCGAGGCCCAGCACGGCTCCGCATCTCCCAATCAGCAGCAGCTTGAACTTCTCTGCATCAACACCATTCGCACCCTCGCCATGGACGCCGTCCAGAAGGCGAACAGCGGCCATCCCGGCACGCCCATGGCTCTGGCGCCGCTGGCGTTTACGCTCTGGGACCGCTACCTCCGCCACAATCCGCGACATCCCAAGTGGCCCGGCCGCGATCGCTTCATCCTCTCCAACGGTCACGCCAGCATGCTGCTCTACGCCATGCTGCACCTCACCGGCTACGATCTATCGATCGACGACATCAAGCAGTTCCGCCAGTTCGAATCCAAGACGCCCGGCCATCCTGAGTACAATCACGTTCCCGGATTGGAGGTCACGACTGGCCCGCTGGGCCAGGGTGTGTCGAACTCCGTCGGCATGGCCATTGCGCAGCGCTGGCTCGCGGCCAGGTTCAACAAAGGCGATTACAAGCCATTCGACTATCGCATCTACGCCTTCTGCGGCGACGGCGATCTGGAGGAAGGCGTCAGCAACGAAGCAGCCTCAATCGCAGGACACCTCGGCCTCTCCAACCTCATCTGGTTCTACGACAACAATCACATTTCCATCGAGGGTCCCACCGCGCTCGCCTTCAGCGACGACGTGGCCACGCGCTTCCGCGGCTGGCATTGGAATGTGCTGAACATCAGCGATGTGAATGATCTGGATCTGGTCGACGTGGCCATCCGGGCGGCGCAGCGCGAAGAGTATCGTCCGACGCTCGTCATTGTGGACACGCACATCGGGTATGGTTCGCCGAACCGGCAGGACACCAAGGAAGCGCACGGCGAGGCGCTCGGCGAAGACGAGGTTCGCCTGACCAAGATCGCCTACGGCTGGCCTCCCGACGCCCACTTCCTCGTTCCCGATGAGGTTCGCGAGCACATGACCAACGGAGCGGTGGAGCGCGGTGCGAAATGGGAGCAGGAGTGGGACGCGAATCTCAAGAAATGGAGTGACGCGAATCCCGATCTCGCGAAGACGTGGCAGCACATGTCGAAACATGAACTGCCGGACGGCTGGGACAAAGACATTCCGACATTCCCCGCGGACGCCAAGGGCATCGCCACTCGCGACTCGAGTGCGAAGGTTCAGAATGCGATCGCAGCCAAAGTTCCATGGCTGCTCGGCGGCTCCGCCGATCTTTATCCTTCCACGAAGACGCTCATCAAAGATGGCGGCGACTTCGAGAAGGGCAACTACGGCGCGCGCAACTTCCACTTCGGCATCCGCGAACACAGCATGGGCTCGATCATCAGCGGCATGGCGCTGTCGGATCTGCGTCCTTATGGCGCGACCTTCTTCATCTTCTCCGACTACATGCGCCCGACCATCCGCCTGGCTGCGATGATGCAGCTGCCGGTCATCTACATCTACACGCACGACTCGATTGGCCTCGGCGAGGATGGGCCGACGCACCAATCCATTGAACAACTGGCGTCCTTCCGCGCCATCCCGCACATGATGACGATTCGTCCGGCAGATGCGAACGAAGTTGCCGAAGCGTGGCGTGTCCTCATGCCGATGAAGAATCAACCGGTCGCGCTCGTGCTCACGCGGCAAAACGTGCCCACCTTCGATCGCAGCAAATATGCTTCGGCAAAGGGACTGGCGCAGGGCGCCTATGTGCTCGCTGATTCCGGTGGAACGCCAGATGTCATCCTGATCGGCACGGGCTCGGAGGTTCAGCTTTGTGTCGGCGCTTACGAGCAACTCACCGGCGAAGGAGTTAAAGCACGAGTCGTCTCCATGCCGTCGTGGGAGCTGTTTGCACGTCAATCCGATGACTACAAGGCCAAAGTCTTTCCGCGCGAGGTAAGGGCGCGAGTTGCGGTAGAGGCTGCGTCCAGCTTCGGCTGGAGCAAGTACATCGGACCGGATGGCGATACCGTCACCCGCGACGACTTCGGAGCGTCGGCTCCCTACAAGGACATCCTGCAGCACTATGGCTTTACGGTCGACAACGTCGTAGCCCAAGCGCGTGCCGTCATAAAGAAAACCAAACCGTAGCATTTCGGGCTTACAATTGTGGCCTGGGATGGCGCCGGCACTTTGTGTCGGCGCTGTCTTGTTCTGTCAGGAAGCATGACAGGTGGTGCGGGCCTTTGCTTCGGCCGGCAAGCTATGGTGGAAGGGCGCGGCTTTTAGTCGTGCTGAGCGAAGCTAATTGACAACCCGGCTTTAGCCACGGCCCCCGCGGCTGCAGCCGCTTCTGATTCCGTTCAAATCGCCGGGCTCCAGCCCGGGTTTCCGCCACGAACCGAGGAGATAGCTCATGGTCAGCCAACCGAACGGAAGCATCCTTGCGCGGCACACGCTCTCAGTGGGCAAATACGAAGCCGAATTTCGCGCTGCACTCGAGCGGCTTGAGGGCAATCAGTCCGTCGCGCGATTGTGGAAGAAGGATCCCACACTCTGGAAGAGCGAGCCGGACCAGCAGGCCATCATTGCCAATTCTCTCGGCTGGCTCTCCGTTGCCGAAACCATGCAGTCGCACGTGGCTGATCTCGAGGCTTTCGCGCAGAACGTCAAGAATGCCGGGTTTGAATTTTGCGTGGTGCTCGGTATGGGTGGCTCAAGCCTCTGTCCGGAAGTCCTGGCGCATACTTTCGGCTCGCAAGAAGGCTTCCCTCAGTTCTACGTTCTTGACTCAACGGTTCCTACAGCGATTCGACATCTCGAGCAGAAAATCAACCTCGGCAACACACTCTTCATCGTCGCATCGAAATCCAGCCTGACCACCGAACCGCAGCTGTTCCACCGCTACTTTCGCGATCGCGTCAAACGCATCAAGGGCGATACCTGTGGTGAGAACTTCGTCGCCATTACCGATCCCGGCAGCCAACTCGCCAGGGAAGCTGCCCACGGCCACTTCCGCCGCATCTTCCTGGACATGCCGGACATCGGCGGACGCTACTCCGCGTTGTCGTATTTCGGCCTGGTGCCGTTTGCGCTAATGGGCGGCGACATCAAGGCGCTGCTCGACCACGCCGTGAGCGCTGCAGGGAATTGCCGCGATTCTGTGCCGCTGAACGAAAATTCAGGCGCGCAGTTCGGTGCTGCGCTGGCTTCGCTCGCCGGCGCTGGCCGCAATAAACTTACCCTTGTCCTCCCACCTCCATTGAGTTCGCTCGGCCTGTGGATCGAACACCTGCTGGCCGAGAGCACCGGCAAGGAAGGCAAAGGCATTATCCCGATCGCTGGAGAACCGCTGGGCTCGCCTGATGTGTACGGCGGCGACCGCGTTTTTGTGTACATCCATCTGGAATCGGCCAGCAACGCCGACATGGAGTCGAAGTTGTCGTCACTGGAGGCTGTCGGCCATCCGGTGCTGCGTCACACGCTTCGGGATCCTCTCGACCTCGGTGAAGACTTCTTCCTGTGGGAATTTGCTACTGCGATGGCCGCTTCTCTGCTCGGCGTCAATCCCTTCGATCAGCCGGACGTGCAGGAAACCAAGGCGAATACTGTGCGACTGCTGGCGGAATATGCGCAGAACGACGCGCTGACTCAGCAAAAGCTCGTGGTCGCCGATACCACGTTGCGCATCTTTGCCGATGCGGAAAACTGCGAAGTATTGCGGCGCGGCGGCTCGTCACTGCAGGCGATGCTGATGACGCATCTGGCTCGGCTAAATCCGGGCGACTATTTCGCCATCGCCCAGTTTGGCGAAGACCTGAGAAACTACGAATCCCTGCTGCAAGAGATTCGTCTCACCGTGCGCGACGAGAAGAAGGTCGCTACTACCACAGGATATGGTCCACGCTTTCTTCACTCCACCGGCCAGTTGCATAAGGGAGGCCCAGATACCTGCCTATTCCTGCAGCTCACCTGCGAAGACATCAACGACATCGAGATACCGGGCGAAAAATTCAGCTTTAGCGTTTTGAAGCAGGCGCAGGCTCTGGGTGATTTTGAAGCGTGGGCCAACCATCATCGCCGCGCCATCCGTGTCGACCTTGGGCGCGATGTTGAAAAAGGCCTGCGGCGTCTGCTGGCTTTGGTGAAGGAATCAGTTGCGCAGCCTGCCACCGCGGCGGCCGCAGTCAAGTAGCTGTACCGCCGGCCTCCCGCCCGGCTGTCGAGCGGGTAGTTGTAGCGCCGGCCTCCGGCCGGCTGTCAGGCAGGCGTCCACGCCTGCCCCAAGTGTTGTGAGGTCGCAAACAACCGACAGAGCACAAAAACCCTCGTCCCGCCATGCGGGACGATTCAGCTCAGCCCAGGACGAAGTCCTGGGTAGGCGTGTTATTTGCGGGCAATGTCCCGGCAGGGACCCCATGCTTCCGGTTAATGTTGCGAAATCGCCGTTCCAACAATGGACAGTGTCACAAACCACCATCCCGCCGCGCTAGGAGCGAATCTGCGCCCGGCCGAATCCTTTATCCTTTCACGGCATCTTGAGACGAAGGCAAAATCTTCCGGAGCGCACTCATGAGCACACTCGTTCAGCCCGTCCCGCACAAACTCGAAGCGCCGTCTTTGCCGAAGGGTGATTCCTGCCTGGTGGTGATCTTCGGCGGCACCGGCGATCTCACTCGCCGCAAGCTGATTCCTGCCTTGTTTGACCTGGCGTGCGTCGGCTGCACAATGCCCAATTTTCAGGTGCTTGGGATCGGGCGAACGAAGTTAGCCGACGACGACTTTCGCGCCCGTTTGCGCGAAGGCGCTGCCACATCCAAAGACACCCGCAACTTCAGCGACGAGGGTTGGGGCGATTTTGCCGACAGGCTGCACTATCTGGTCGGCGATGCCAGTCGGCGCGATTTCTTTCCGCACCTCAAGGCGAAGATCGAGGAGCTACAAAAACAAGGCGCCAGCAAGAACATTTTGTTTTACATCTCGACTTCGGCTTCGTTGGCGCCTCCCATTGTGGAAGGCTTGGGCGAGGCCGGTCTGGCACGCAATAGCGAAGGCTGGACGCGCATCATCCTGGAAAAGCCTTTTGGCCGCGATCTCAAGAGTGCGCAGGAGCTGAACGAGATCGTCTCCCACGTCTTTGACGAGAACGCCGTCTACCGCATCGATCATTATCTCGGCAAGGAGACGGTACAGAACATCATGATGTTCCGCTTCGGCAACTCCATCTTCGAGCCGGTGTGGAATCGCAATTACGTTGAGTACATCGAGATCACGGCGGCGGAGACGCTTGGCGTCGAAGGCCGCGGCGAGTTCTACGAGGAGACGGGTGCGCTGCGCGACATGGTAGCCAACCACATGCTTCAGCTGCTCATGCTGACCGCGATGGAGCCCCCGGTCGCGTTCGATGCCGACTCTGTCCGCGAACAGAAGGTGCAGGTGCTGCGCGCTATCCAGCCAATGTCGAAGGATGACGTCGCCAGGTTCACGGTCCGCGGGCAATATGGCCCGGGACAGATCGACGGCAAAGCTGTGCCCGGTTATCGCCAGGAGCCGGGTGTCAATCCAAATTCAAATACCGAAACCTATGCGGCGGTGGAGTTTCACGTCGATAACTGGCGTTGGGCTGGCGTTCCGTTCTATGTTCGCGCTGGGAAGCGCCTGGCAAAACCGCTCACGGAAGTCGCCGTGCACTTCAAGCGCACGCCGCAAGCGCTGTTCTCGCGCAATCCCGCGGACGTGCATCACAATGTCATCGCGTTGCGGATTCAGCCAAATGAAGGCATTGCATTGAGTTTCGGCGCCAAGCAGCCGGGACAGGAGATGCGAGCCATCCGCGTGGACATGGATTTCTCCTACCACGAGGCCTTTGGAACGGACACGCCCGCCGCTTACGAGACGCTGCTGCTTGACGCGATGCGCGGTGACGCCACGCTTTTCACGCGCCGCGACGAGGTCGAAGCGGAGTGGCGGATCATCACGCCCATTGAAGAGGCTTGGGCTCAGCTTCCTGCGCCCCAATTCCCCAATTACCCCGCCGGCAGCGAGGGACCGGAGTCCGCCAATCAGCTGATCAAGTACGACCGCTCTGCGTGGCGCTCACTGGCGAGCAAAGACGGAGATGGCGCCTGACAGCGGATTCTAAAGCAACTCACCGCTGGCGATCTTCCGCACCAACTCCCGGTCGGCATCAAGGAAGTCCAAAGTAGGTAGCTCTCGACGACTCACCCACCGGATCTCGCGGAAGATACGGTTCTGCATCTCGCCTTCATAGCGCTCAACTACGAAGAAATGCAGCTCTACCGCGTTGCCATTCTGATAATGGTGTCGCAGCTGCGCGATCTTGGACCCAACCTCGGCTTGAACACCCAGCTCCTCTTCCAACTCGCGCCTCAGCGCTTGCGGAGCATCTTCGTCAGCTTCGATCTTGCCGCCGGGAAACTCCCACTTGAGCGGCAGTGCCTGGTATTCCGTCCGCTGGCAGCAGAGGATCTCCTCGCCTCGCACTATCAATGCGGCCACCACTTGCTTGATCATCGACTCGCTCCGCTCGTTCACTGCTGAGCTTGGCTGTATGCTGCTTTCTCCAGGGAATGACCCACCAGGCGCGCACAATACTCCACCAACTGCCGGTCGTCATCCTTGAATGCGGCAGGTGTATGACTATCGATGTCGAGTTCCCCAACCACCTCACCCTTGACCGTGATCGGCACCACGATTTCGGACTTAGTCTCGAGGGAACATGCCAGGTATCGGGGATCGGAATTAACGTCGTCGACGATGACGGTGCGGCCAGACGAAGCGGCTGCTCCACAGATTCCCTGATTCAGTGGAATTCGCGTGTGCGGCGTGATCGCACCCACATAGGGGCCGAGTACCAGCACCGGCTCTTCGCCATCGCTCGGCTTTTCGATCATGTAGAACCCAACCCAATTGAAATGGGGAAGACGCCCCTGCAGCCGGCCCACGATGATGCTCATAAGCTCGCCGGCGTCGCCGGCGGTATCAGCCAGAGCGCTGAGCTCCTTGGCAAGATCCTGTTGCACAGTCGTCATAATGGCTTTCCTATCATAAGCGGCGCCGCTACCTTTTGGCGCTTAGCTTTCAGTGGAGGAACTCAGGACGTACTTCTCGTCGCAAGCAGGCAGCCAGGAGCGAGCCACAAAGAGCCAAGGCTAAGCGCTGACCTGGATCTGCCGAATACCCGGCGGTCGCTCAAACAGCTCCGGATGAACTGCCCAGGCAATCGCATCCAAGCCACCGAGCAGGCATGCGGCGGGCGTGTTCAGCAGTTCATCGTTGATGCAAAAGACGCGATGATTCTTAGCCGCCGGCATCGCGTGCCACTGGCGTTGCTCAACCATCTTCTCTAGCGGCGCGCGGTCGCCTGCGCCGCACCAGGCAGCCAGAATCACGTCGGGTCGAGCCGCGGCAACTTCTTCGGCAGTCGTGCTCTTTCCTGGCGTGCCGACAAACTCGCCTCCAGCAGCCTGCACCAGTTCAGCGACCCAGGGCTGGGAGGAGATAATCGGTTTGCCCCACGCTTCGCAGAAGACCTTTGCTCGTGGCGCACTCGCCACGCGTTGTCGGACGTCATCGATGCGGGCTTGCATTCTCGCGACGATCATTGCACCCCGCTCAGTCTCGCCCATAATTCCGGCGATACTGATGATATCGGTATAGATATCGGCGAGCGTCCGTGGCGCGAGGCCGAGAAACCGCACCCCCGCTTTCAGGATCTCGGCGACAGCTTCGAATTGGTATGGGACCGACGCGAGCACTAAATCAGGATGAGCCGTGCGGATCTGCTCGGCCTGCGCCGTCCAGGAATCCGATACGATCAGACGTGAGCCATCCGCGACCTCAGGGCACGCGTCGGCACAGTATTTCGTGCAGGCGACAAGACGGTCCAGCAAGCCCAAGTCGCGCAGAGTTACCGTTGCGCTAGGCTGCAGAGAGACAATTCGTCGAGGAGTGTAATCTGTGCCGCTCACCCAGCTCGATTATACGGAGGTCACAATGCTCACTACAGAGACACAGAGGCAGAGAGATTTCTCGCATTGTCGTCAATACGCTGGTCAGAATAAGTTCCTTCGGTGATTATTCTTGTGATCAGCGAGGCGGAAGCCCGTGACCCTGGGCACGAATTGATAAAACCGTTCCTGGCTTTCTCGACATCTCCTCTGTGTCTTTGTGCCTCTGTGGTTAAATAATTTGGCTAGCGATTCCATGTACTCGGCCCAACTCCTCGATCACTTCGAGCATCCCCGCAATGCCGGTGACCTGCCGGACGCGAACTCTCGTGCCCGTATTGAGAATCCTGCCTGCGGAGACATTCTGGAACTGGCAGTGAAGATCGCGGGCGGGCGAATTGAAGATGTGCGTTTTCGCGCCAAGGGTTGCGTTCCCGCCATGGCCTGTGCTTCGGCTGTGACCGAGTTGGCAATGGGGAGGCCGGTTGAGCAAGGGCGGCGGCTCGACAAGCAGGATGTCATTGCGGCAGTCGGCGGATTGCCGCCGGCGTCAGGTCATGCTGCACAGCTAGCGATTGACGCGCTGCGAGCTGTCCTTCGAACTATATGAGGGAAGTGGGCAGGCATCCCGAGTCGGGTCTGGTTGCTGCCTGGAACGCAGGGAGAGATGGCAAGGCTTCGCCGGAAATTAATCACACCCATTTGTGAATTCGGTGCATCTTAAGGCGTGGCAAGCTTTTGCACTTGCCATCCGGCTGGAAAGCTGGGTACGATAGAGGCGTCCTCCAATCGCCGCACTTCCCGTGCCGGCGTTCCTCGCGCCGAATTTTCCGAGCGCCAGACGGACGTACTGAATCGATTTCAGCGAAAGCATTAAACCGCGGCCACGCCAGCGACTGACCAGAACGCAGCTGCGCAGGCTAATAACAGCGGTTCATGAATGTGGGATCCCGCTACCTGCGGGTCAAACATAAGAGAGAAGCATGAATCAAGGATCGAATCCTCCTTCCGGACATCCCGGAGGGAAGGGACGTAGACGGCGGCGCGGCCGCCGTGGACCCGTTACGCACGGGGCAGCACCACAACAGCCCGGACAGCAGCGGCATGGACCCGGCAAGAACCGGCCACCTCGCCGTGGGGGACAACGGCCCGGCAGCCAGAACCCGCTTGCCGGCGGCGTCTACACTGCGCCGATGGATCACAGCTACCGCGCTCTGCAGAACAACAACAACAACAACGGCAATCCGCGTAAGTCGAACCGCGGTCGCATGGGCCAGGGGCCAGGCAGGCCCTTTGTCCCGCAGGAACCGGAGCCTCTGCCGGTGATGTCGGAGAGCGCGCCAACTCGCATCTTTGCCTTTGTCGACGACTTGTTCTTCCTGGCGAAAATCCAGGAGACCGCGCGCAAGCTGAACGTGAAGGTTGAGTTCGTCAAAACTGAGAAGGATCTTCAGGAAAAGATGGGGCAGAACGGCGACGATAAGCCGTCGCTCATCATCTTTGACCTGAACAATGTCGGCGCCAAGCCGCTGACCCTGATCCCCAAGCTCAAGGCGAAGCTGAAGAAGGCGACGAACATCATCGGTTTCGTCTCGCACGTGCAAGGCGACCTGAAGATGAAGGCGCAGGAAGCCGGCTGCGACATGGTAGTGCCGCGCTCGGCGTTCTCGCAGAACCTGGCACAGTTGTTGCGCCGTCACGGAGCGACGGAAGAGCTACACGAAGCCGAGCAGTAGCTGCGGACGCCACCGGAACTAAGCTCCGTGCCGTAGTTGCTACGGGACCAAATAGCCCGCCGTGTGGTGGTCGCCAGGCCTCACACGGATATTTGGATTACCTGCGTCTACAAAGCTATCTTCTGGTCCTCCCACAAACCGTCCAGACACGCCTTTAAGCCCCACCGCTGCTGCTCATAAGAGCGGCGTGGCATCCCCGAAACGCGAACCGGCATCCGCTCAGCCGAACGGGCATATTGGCCCCAGTTGCAACTACTTTGGTGATGCGCCATCCATGGTATGTACAGCCTAGCTGAACCCCAGCGGGCTCGGGTTAACAAAGCTCCTGGCGGAAATGTCACGCAACTTGCTTTGGGAGACCGGGATGAACTATCTCGACAGTTTGTTAGAACGCAATAAAGAATTCGCAGCTCAGCGGTCCGCCGTGGGCACATTGATACTTTCACTTCCGGCCGCGCTGCCGAATGTACGAGCACTTATCATCACTTGCGCCGATATGCGCGTAGATCCTGCTCATGTGCTTGGAATCAGACCCGGAGAGGCGGTTGTAATCCGGAATATCGGCGGTCGAATCACGCCGGGATTGCTGGAGCAGTTGGGCTTACTCGGCCGAATCAGTAAAGTTGCCGGCGAGATTCCTGGAGGCGGCGGAGAGTTCCACATCATCGTTCTTCAGCATACCGATTGCGGCATCACTCGCCTCGCGGACGATCCGGCCATGCTGGCGCAGTATTTTCGAGTACCGGAATCTGAGCTCAAGGCGAAAGCGGTCACCGATCCTCGCGCTGCAGTTGCCAGCGACGTTGCTTTGCTGCGTGCGACCCCAGGTCACCCGGACACGTGGCTGATCTCCGGCCTTGTCTACGACGTGGCCACCGGTCGGGCTGAGATCGTCGTACCACCAGCCCCGGTTCGTGCGTCGTAATCACTAAGACGGTAAGAGAGACGCTTAGCACTTGCAGGAGAGAGATCGAAATTCATTGACTTTCTGGAAACGCGAGGTGAAGCAGCGGAAAATCTCAATGATCCTCGAATGATTGGCGCAATATCCCCTTAGCGCAATTAATGCCGTTCCTCCCGGTCACTCCGTTCCGCGTTTTTTCCCCGGTAAACTCGCGGGATTTTCATGAGTGCGTTCGCGGAAGCGGACTTTCATGCCGGTCGCCAGCGATATCGCATTTTCGCCAAATCGTTCCCGCAGCCGGTCGGCGGCAGAAAGTGCTTGGTTCCACTTTTCATGCGAACGCTGTCCATCCAGGCTGATCTGCTCGCTCTCCTCCTCGAAATTTGAGACGTGAACTCCCAGTAAGCGGATCGCGTCGCCCTTCCAATTGGCACGGAAAAGTTGGCGAATCGCAGCAAAGACTTCCGAGTCGACCGAAGTTGGCCGGTCAAGCGAATGTGCACGCGTGATGGTATGAAAGCCGGAGTCGCGCAGCTTCAATTGCAAAGTACGGGCGTGCAGCTTTTGTTCGCGTAATCGGCGACAGACCATCTCCGACAGCCGCGCCAGCGTTGACTCCAGTTGCTGAGCGTTGCTGGTGTCGTTCGAAAATGTGTGCTCGTGGCTGATAGACTTCGGCCCTTCATCAGCGCCGATGTCGGCATCGAACCAGCCACCGGCGTCGAGTCCGTGCGATTTTCCCGCAAGCGCGACCCCCAGAGCGCCGAAATTCTGCTCTAGCCAGCGCTCATCTCGAGCCGCCAGATCTCCCACCTTAACGATGCCTTGATCATGCAGCCGCTTTTCCATGACCTTCCCAACCCCAGGAATCTTGCGCACATCGAGCGGCGCGAGAAAATCGACCTCACCGCCGGGGACGATCCACAGCACGCCGTTGGGCTTAGCCTGGTCGGAGCAGACTTTGGCTACCAGCCGCGACGTTCCGATTCCGATGGAGCAGTTCAACTGGGTCTCGGTTTTCATCAGGTTGTGCAGCGCGTGGGCGGCGCGCATCGGCGGACCATGCAGGCGCTCGGTTCCCGTCATGTCGACATAGGCTTCGTCGATCGAGACCATCTCCAGCTTCGGCGAAAAGCGGTTCAGCACCTGGTAGACCTTGGCCGAGTAGTCGCGATAGCGGTCAGGATGGCCGTCGACAAAGATGGCTTGCGGGCAGAGTTTGGCTGCGGTGCGGAGCGGCATAGCCGAGTGAACCCCAAACTTCCGCGCCGCATAGGATGCCGCCGATACCACGCCGCGCTCATTCCGCTGTCCGCCGACCACAACCGGTTTTCCCTTCAACGACGGATCGAATAGCTCTTCGACCGAGACGAAGAAGGCGTCCATATCGACGTGAAAGATGGTGTGCAGCGCGGCGGTCATGCTCAGCGCGATTGTAGAGCAACTTGTCGAGTCCAATCTGCGCTTGTGTTTTGCCGGAATCCAGTGCAGAATTCCGAAACACTCCCAGGGGGCAAGATGCAGCGGTCGAACGTTGACGCGCGTTGGGTATTCCCGGTCTGGCTGGCTCTCCTCGCAATCTCGGTCCTGATCAATTACATCGACCGCGGAAACCTGGCCGTTGCGGCCCCGCTTCTCAAAGACGAACTTCGCATCTCCACCACGCAAGTCGGTGTCCTGATCACCGCATTTTTCTGGACCTACACCACGGTGATGACCGTCAGCGGCTGGATTGTCGACCGTTTCGACGTCAATTGGGTATTGGTCGTTGGATTTGTTGTGTGGTCGCTGGCGACCGCGGCGACCGGACTGGTTCACACCTTCGTCTTGCTGATTATGTTCCGGATGTTGCTGGGTGCGGGCGAGTCGGTGGCCTTCCCGTCCTTCGGCAAGATCATCGCGCGGAATGTGCCGCAGCAGCATCGTGGCGCCGCCAACGCTGCCATCGTCGCCGGCATGAGCCTGGGTCCGGCAGTCGGCACCTACGCCTGTGGCATGTCGATGGCGCACTTCGGCTGGCGTCCCGTTTTTGTTGTCATTGGCCTGGTCAGCCTGTTGTGGATTGTTCCGTGGATACGCTACAAGCCGGAAAACTCCATTACTGAAGATTGCAGGATAACTCCAGTCTCCGCTCTCGATATTTTTCGCAAGCGCAACTTCTGGGCTGCTTCGCTAGGCCAGTTCTGCAGCAACTATCCCTTCTACTTCATGATCGTCTGGCTGCCGCTCTATCTAGTCCATGAGCGGCATATGTCCATGCAGCACATGTCTGTCGAAGCCTCCTGCTTCTATCTGGCGTACGCCGTCATGGCGCCTATCACGGGATGGGCGGCCGATGCCTGCATCAGGTCAGGCTGGGACGTCAGTCAGGTGCGCAAGACCGGCATGGCCGTGGGGCATAGCCTGATCGCCGCCGGGGTTTTGATGTGTAGTGCGGCCAATAATCGGCTTTCCTTTGCTGGACTGCTCGTCATGGGCCTCGGCTCCGGTTTTGTCGGACCCAACATCTACGTCTTCGCTCAGACGCTGGCCGGGCCGCGGGTAGCAGGCAAATGGACGGGGTTCCAGAACTCCTTCGCCAATCTTGCTGGCGTGGTGGTTGGACCGCTGACTGGCTGGATCGTCGATCGCTCGGGACACTTTGCCTCAGCGTTCCTCATCTGCGCAGTTTTCGCCGCACTGGGTGCAATCTTCTGGGTGCTGTTTATGGGACGGCTGGAGCAGATTGAATGGCAAGCGGAACCTGAACGGGCGCTGGCCGCCAGTCAAGCAGCTTAGTCTTCATCGCGAAAATAGAGACTACGGGAGGGTTCCGGCGGCGGCGCTCCCGAGAGGATTCATCTCGGTAGGCTCGTTGGCCTCGGACCAGGCGCTCTTCATGTCGTTCCGGCTGGAGTACTTCTCGTAGACAACGACGTGGAGCACCGGCTGGCGTTCCTCGATAGGATCGACCATCCCCTGCGCCTGGAGCGGGAGCAGATAATTGCGAATCCATTCGTACTGCTCGAAGGTCAGACCACGGCGGGACATGTCGAACGTCACGCCGGTCAGGTGAGTCGAAGCGGTGTCGCCGAACTCCGGCGCCGCAAAGCGATTCCAGCGGCGCAGCCGATGTTGCTGCTCCACGGTGCGGACCAGTGAGTTGATCTGCAGCGGCGTGTGGAATTCGTTGTAGTAAGCCTCAGTAAAGTCCTGCAGAAACTCGCGTGTCCAGGGGCGGCAATAGCGCCGGTTCTCGGGCAGGTCGGCGGCAATCTTTAGACCGTCGGTTTCCTGGACGGGAACCAGCTCTTGAGAAAGCTCATAGCGTGTCAGCTCGTAATCGTCGGCTATGCGCGGCAGCTGCAGTCGATCCAGCTCTTCGTTCTCGCGCACCAGCATGTCATGGGAGCCGGGGAACATAGGAGTCCAGCGGCCCAGGCCGACCTGGTAGTGACCCCGGTGGGTGGGGACAGCAGTTCTCAAGACGGCGGCGTGACCGTGGTGAACCCTGGCGTGAGCTACAACCCGAGAGGCTGCGTTAGCTGGGACGCTAATCGTCAACGCAACTGCGCACAGCAGCAGCGCGACTCCCAGCTTGCGCTGTGGAGAATTTGACACGAACTGCGAACCAATTTGACCCGACGACCAGATGCTTAAAAATGGCAGCAAAAGCATATCTCCGTAGTGGAGCGCTACAAAGAATAATGAATTATTACAACACAGACGGGGAGAACCGCCAAGGCTTTCCGGCCACCAGGGATAACCCAAAAGAGTCATCCTGTGCAAAATCGGGAATCAATTATGCCAACGTAGTACAGCGTCCTAGCGCCTCAGCTCTCGCCCCGGAACATCATCTCGGTGATGGTGAAGTCATCGGTCAGCGGTGTATCGGCGCGAAACTCGGTCACCGATTGTTCAATCGCTACCAGTCCCTGGGGGCAACACAGTTCCAGTCTCTCCGTGCCAAAGAACTCGCCACTCGAATTCTCCGCCTCGGTCACGCCGTCGGTGACCAGTAGCAAACGATCGCCGGGTTTCATCTGCAGGGTCGATGCCTGGAAGTCCGCTCCCGGAACCAGGCCGACCGGCAAGTTGCCTTCCTCCAGCTTGGTCACTTTGTCTTCTGACACAAGCAGCGGTGGCACGTGTCCGCAGTTGATCAGCTCAAGCTGGCCGTTGTTGCAGAGGCGCGCGACCACCAGCGTGGCGTACTTCTGGCCGGCGACCTTCTCGCACAGGTAGCGGTTGACCGCAACCATCATCTCCGGCAGCGCCGAGTCCCGCGATAGTTGGGAATACAGCATCCCCTGCAAGATCGAAGCCACCACGGCGGCGGAAACGCCCTTGCCCGAAACGTCGGCCACGATCAGAGACAAGCCTCTTTCGGTGTAGACCAGATCGAAGAAGTCGCCACCAATATCTTTGCAGGCATAGCTGACCGCGTTGACCTTCGCGAACGGCACCTCGGGGACGGTCACCGTCATTAGCCGCTGCTGGATCTCCGCTGCGATGGTCAACTCCTGACGGTAGCGTTTGGCGGCATCTTCAGCCTGAACCAGCGAGGCGTTCTCCACTAGCGTCGCGGCGCCGTTGGCGATGGTGCGCAGAATGTCATGGCTTACGGACGACAGTTTGCCCGAGAGGAAATGCGCGTCGAGGTACAAGACACCTTGCACATTGCTCTGGTTGCCGGCTTTGGTGTCATCCTTAACCTTCTCCTGGATTACCGTCTTGCGCAGGGGAATGCAGATGACGCTGTGAAGATTGTGGGCGACCACGCTCTCGCGTCCGGCCAGCTTGCCAGTGTCGTCCGTATCGGTGACCAGGAACTCCGAGGCGCTATTGGCCGCGTCCCGGAGAACGGACCGCGAGATGGTGCTGTCGTCGCTGATGCTTTCGCCGCTCTTGTTCCGGCCGGCAGCCAGCCGGAGTTCGCCCTCCGCGTCGCGCAGGAAGACAAAGCCGCGCTCGGCGAGCGTCAGGCGCAAGGCCGCTTCCAGCAAGGTCTGAAGGACATCGTCGAGCACGCCGGAGGTGTTCAGCTTGCGCGCTGCCTCCAGGAAGACATTCAGCATCTCCAGGTCGGAGCCCGCCCCGCTGGCAGGCTTCCAGGTAGAGAATTGGCTCAGGAACTGCTGCGCCGCGCTGGAGGGAGAGCGATCGGGGCTGAACAGGACATACGCCGCACCTTGTACGCCGAACTCGATGTGATCGTTGCGACCGAGTTTACGACGATTGACCCGCTCTCCATTGACGAACGTTCCATGCCGGCTGCCCTGGTCAACGATATACATGCCGTCGGGCTCGCGCAGGAAATGAGCGTGTTCACGGGAGACACGAGGATCGGCCATCACCAGATCGCGATCCGTGCGGCGGCCAATGGTGAAGGGAAAGTGGTCGAGCACAATGGTGCGCCGATCCGTACCTTCCACCACCACCAGCACCGGAGGATCGCTAGTAGAGGTAGATTCGGGTTTGCGCAACCATATGCCTGTAGCCCCCATTAAGCCTGTCTCCTCGATGACCGTTGCGCGGAGAAGCCATGCCGCGCAGCCGTTGTTAAAACTATAGTCTAAGTGGGCGAAATCATGCACGGTTGTTCTGCGGGTGCAAGAGGCGCTACCCGATTCGGCCGGCTGGTCGGGTTCTTACTTTCCTCCACGAATTCTGCCTTTCGTCGTACACTGTTTGCCATCCTCGATCCGTGCAGCAATACCCAAGGAGAGACTAGTGAAAGCTCAAACCCGCGGCGTCTTCGCAGTGCTATCGGCTGTCTTGCTGCTGTGCTCCTGGGCAGTGGCGCAAGTGCCGCAGCTCACCCCGTTTTCGGCCGACGTCCAGGTCACCTCAACTCGCATGAAGGGTTCATCGCAAGAGATGAATGGCAAAGTTTATGTTGACCACAGCCATATGCGAATGGATATGAGCGGCGGACCCATGGGGGGCGCCATCATGATCACTAATCTTGCCACCAAGACCACCGATACCTTGATGCCCGCGCAGCACATGTATATGGAGTTCAATGCCAACCAGGCGCAAGGACGCCGTCCTGGCATGGGGCCGAACATCAAGTCGTATCCCGATCCCAACGACCCCTGCGCCAATCAGGAGGGAGTCACCTGCAAGAATCTCGGAGTGGAGCAGGTAAGCGGGCGTAGTTGCGTCCATTGGCAGATCACCGACAAGAACGGCAAGGTCGGCAACGTGTGGATCGACCAGAAGCTTCACTTTCCCATCAAGGCTGCGGACAACGACTCCAGCTGGGAGCTAACCAATATTCAGGAAGGTCAGCCGGCCGCAAGTCTGTTCGAGATTCCTGCCGGATATCAAAAGATGGACATGGGAAGCATGATGCAAGGAATGCGTCCTCCGCAGCAATAGACGCGAAAAGCCGCAGTTGCGGACCGCGGCCTGATTGCTGGTCCATTGGCTATCAGGCCGGGTTCGCGGCGGCCTTGAAGAACAGCTATGCGCGTTGAATCCAGTGCAGTTGCGGCCCCGAACGAATCCTCGTCCAACTCCCGGAATCGAACCGTCGTCTCTTTTCTGGAGAAGTACTGCGTCGTTATCTGCCTCGCATTTGTCGCGATTGCCTGTACCCGAATCGTCTCCACCTACAACGCGCTGAGCTTGACCATGGATGAGCCGGTTCACCTGGCCGCGGGGATGGAATATCTCGCCAACCACGCCTATTCAGTCGACGCTGAGCATCCACCTCTTTCGCGAGCAGTGCAGGCGCTTGGGCCTTATCTTGCCGGGGCGCGGCCGCGCGGCTTTACGGAAGCGCACGATCAAGGCAATGCCATCATTGCCTACTCCGGCCATGTCGACCGCATGGTTTTTCTGATGCGGTTGGGGAATCTCCCCTTCTTCCTGCTCGCCTGTGGAGTGGTCTTCTTCTGGTCGCGGCACGCATTTGGGAAGGCAACGGCGGTGCTGGCAACCGCTCTGTTCACCCTGCTACCTACCGTCCTTGCTGACGCTGGACTCGCAACCACGGACCTGGCGTTAGCGGCGACCGCCGGTGCGGCCTTCTTGGCCGGCATTCTGTGGGCCGAGAAACCCACTTGGTTGCGGGCGTTGTTGTTCGGGCTCTGTGGAGCGCTGGCCCTATTGTCGAAATTCTCGTCGGTGGGCTATGTCCCATTCTCGCTGCTGTTGGCCTTCCTCTGCTACCTGCTGGTGGTCCGGCCGAATCTGCCGAAGCTGTGGAAGCTGACCCGCGAGCGGATTGCCACGTTCGCACTTGCTGCCGTGACCTGTGCCTTTATTGTGTGGGCGGGATTCTGGTTCTCGATTGGCCCGATACCGAGGTTTCACATCAGCCTGCCGGCGCCTGAGTTGTTTACCGGCCTCTCCGTTGTTCTCAAACACAACGCCGAAGGACACGGTGCATTCCTCTTCGGCCAGTACAGCAAGACCGGCTGGTGGTATTACTTCCCGGTGGCGCTGGCGCTGAAGACGCCAATTGCTTTCCTGATCCTGGCGATCCTTGGAATTGTCGTTTGCTTCAAGAAATGGAGACAGCTGCAATACCTGATTCCGCTCGCGTTCTGCGTGGGGATTCTGGTGCCGGCCATGGCAGGACGAATCGACATCGGCATCCGCCACATCGAGCCAATTTACCTTGGTCTCTCGATCATCGCGGCCCTTGGCTTGATGTGGCTGCTGGAGCTTCCGCGATTCCAGACTGCTTCGACGCTGGCGGGCCTGGCGCTGGTGGGATGGATGGCGGTTTCCGTGGCGCTCCACCATCCCGATTACCTGACATATTTCAACGCCTTTGCAGGGAAGCACCCGGAAAACCTCCTGGTGGATTCCAACTACGACTGGGGGCAAGGTCTGAAGTTTCTCTCGGCTCGACTGCGCCAGTTGGGAGCGCAGGAAGTCGCGCTCGGGTCAATCTCCGGTGTGGGACGGCCAATCTATCTGCAATCCTGGTATGGGCTGCCGACCGTCACCGTGGTTGATGAAAACCTTCCATCTCCGGGTTGGAGCGCGGTCAGCGCGACGTGGGATAAGTCCTACAGGCTTCAATTCCAGGGAGCCCATCCCGCCCAGGCCTGGTATGACCGCATTCCGCCCACTGAACGGTTTGGCGTTTACTCCCTCTATTACGTTCCCGAGGGTACGAGAAGTGAGTTCCAGCCAGGTTCGCAAAGCCCATCGTCGGCAGTCCCTCCGGCGGAGGCTCACTGATGGTTCAGCCGATGTTGGGCAAGACACCCGATCGCCCGCCAGATATGCACCTCATTCAGGACGATCTTGCAAGCAAGAGCGCTCGGGTCAGCCGCAAGTCGGTCATCGCGGTGGCCGTTTTACTCAGCTTCTCCTTCGTCCTGAACGCGATCGTCGCACTTACAGCCTCCAGCACAACCGATGAACCGCACCACCTTCTCTACGCCAGACACCTTCTGCATCTCGAGGCCGACCGGGTGATCCCTGACTACTGCGACAGTCAGATGCCGATTTCAGTCTTGAATACCTTGCCAGAGGCCTGCGGTTCCTTTCTGGATAGCCATCACCTGCTCCCCTCGATCGCTTCCGTACTCAGCCGATACAAGGCCGCGCGAACTGCGACTCTTTTCGCGACGATGGGACTTGCTCTGCTGGTTTATCTGTGGGCACTGGAACTTTATGGCGAAGTCCCCGCGTTTGCGGCTTGCCTGCTTTGTGCCTTTTCGCCGAATCTCATCGCGCATGGGACATTGGCTACCACCGATATGTACTTCGCGGTCGGAGTGGTGGCATCGCTATTTTTTGTTCGCCGATATCTTCTTCAGCCCACGTTGCGGAACGCGGTTGTCGCTGGACTGGTTCTCGCGCTGGCGCAGATCACCAAGTCTTTCGCGCTCGTTTTATATGTGGTCGCCTTACTGGCGATAGTGCTGGTCATGCTGCGGCAGACCCCGCCGCGGTCGTTAACGCTGAAACGCGTTCTTATGTTTGGCGCGATGTCGGCGGCCTGGTTTTTGGCCATCATCAATGTGTCGTTTGTCTTCGACCGCACCTTCCTGCCTTTGAACGCGTATCACTTCGAAACAGCTTCGTTCCAACGTCTTCAGCAAACACCACTCCTGCGACGTGTCGCCGTGCCGCTGCCTTACCCGTTCCTCCAGGGACTTGATTTGATGAAGCGCGATGAAGAAACCGGTGGGACCTTCGGCTATACCTACCTGTTGGGCGAACTGCGCAATCCTGCCAGCCCGGCGTTCCACTCGTTCAAGTCGTATTACGCGGTGGTGTGGTTCTACAAGGAGCCGATTGCACTGCAGATTCTGTTTCTGTGGGGACTGTTCTGGGTCTTCAGGAATCGCCGGTTTGGAGACTTGATCACCGGAGAAGGACTGCTGCTGACTGCGGCCGTAATTCTCGTTGTCTGGTTGTCGTTCTTCAACAAAGCACAGATCGGCATCCGGCACATCCTGCCCGCGCTGGCGATTGAGACCATCATCGCCGGAGCGGCCTTCTCGAACTTCTCGCAGAAATCACGACTGCAAAAGGCGGTGCTTTGCATCCTGGTCTTATGGCTAGCTGGGTCAGTCGCGAGCTACTACCCTCAGATGATCCCCTACATGAACGAATGGGTTCATGACCGGCGCTACGCTTACAAGATCATGGCGGACAGCAATCTGGATTGGGGACAAGACTACGCAATCGTTGACGCATATCTCCACAGGAACCCCGATGTGCTGCTTGATCCTCCGCGGCATGTCGCTGGCCGCATCCTGGTGCGAGTTAACCGCCTGACCGGGGTTGATCGCTGGACTCCATCGGCAGTCTATCTGGACAAGGAGTATCGGCCAGTGGCCATGGTGGGTTATGCGCACTTGCTCTTCGAAGTTCCGGCAAGCAATGTAGTCGCCGGTCCTCCCAAAGCAGCACACTGAATCGCACCTCCCGGCCGCGCAACCTTTCGCTGACTTAGGGTTTCTATTCTCGAAGAGATTTGCAAGAGAACGGTCAAGCGACTGAACTCTCCTGCCGCCATCGCATCTTTACTGGCGGCGTCGGCGATGACTTCCGCCGGATTATTTTTAAGTGTTCCAAGCGCCACATATTTTTAGGGCCGGCAGAATCTCCTTGGGATGAAGCGCGCTGATTTACGGCATTGTGTGGGATGGAACGAAAGAGACGGTGAAACTGTGAAAACGCAAAGCAAGCTGTTTGCGGCATTGTTGATCTTCGCGATGTTCGTAGTCGTTGGCGCATTTGCCGACGAAGGCGATCCGCCGAACCGCGTGGCGCGGCTCAGTTACATGGATGGAGCAGTCTCTTTCGAGCCGTCTGGGCAGAACGATTGGAGCCAGGCGACGCTGAACTATCCCCTGACCACCGGGGATCGGCTATGGACGGACGTGAACGCTCGCGCCGAACTGGAGACCGGCAACGTCGCCATTCGCATGTCACAGCAAACCGACCTTACGGCGACCAATCTCACCGATCAGCTGATGCAGTTTGGGCTGGCGGAGGGGACGGTGCGAGTTCGCGTCTTTGATCTGCGTCAGGATCACAGCCTCGAAATCGATACTCCCAATGCTGCGATCACCATCCTCCAGGCAGGAAGCTATCGCGTCGATACCTACCCCAACCAGAACATGACGGTGGTCACGGTGAATACCGGTGAGGTTCAGATCACGGGGAACAATATCAATCAGCTGGTGGACGGTGGTCAGGCAGTGCAGTTGACCGGCACCAACCCTGTGCAGTTGCAGTGGGTCGCCGTGCTCGGTCCCGACAGCTTCGATCAATGGTCGAACGAGCGCGATCAGAAATACCAGAACGCGCAAGCGCGGCAGTATGTCAGTCCGGAGGTTCCCGGCTATTACGACTTGGACGGCTATGGCAGCTGGGCCAACGAAACCGAATACGGTTCGGTCTGGTATCCCGCGAGCGTGCCGGCGGGATGGGCTCCTTATCGCTTTGGGCGCTGGGTATGGGTTGAGCCCTGGGGCTGGACTTGGGTTGACGATGCGCCGTGGGGATTTGCGCCGTTCCATTACGGCCGCTGGGCGATGTTCGGCCCACGCTGGGGCTGGATTCCCGGACCGATCGCGGTCGCACCAATTTACGGTCCAGCGTTTGTGGCCTTTGTTGGCGGCGCAGGATTCTCAGTTGGATTTGGTGCGGGAGGGGTTGCTGCCTGGTTTCCACTCGGGCCCGGCGAGCCTTTCTATCCCTGGTATCACTACAGTCCCGGGTATCTGCGGCAAATCAACGTCACTAACGTTCGCAACATAAATGTCACGAACATCACCAACGTTACCAACATCAACAATGTTCATTACCGCTACCAGAGCGTGGGGACAACTGCAGTTAACGCAAACACATTTCGGAATGCGCAACCGGTTATGCGCAATCTGGTGAAGGTGAATCCGCAGCAGCTGGCCAAGGCGCAGGTGATCCCGCATCCGGAGATTAATCCCACTCCTAAGGCCATCGCGGCCGGCACCAACGCAACTCGCCCGCCGGTGTCAGCACAGCGGCCCATGATTGTGCAGCACCCGCCGGTTCGAACGGCGGAGGCAACGCCGTCGCCGAAAACGCCCCAGCTGGCACGTCCGAATGAAACGGCGCGTCCTAACGAGGCTGCTCGTCCTGAGGAAGCGCGAACACCTCCGCCTGTAACTACCACGCCAGCGCCGCAACCGCCGCACGAGAATCCACCGCCTGTAGCTACCAATCGCCCTGCGCCCGAGAGTCAAGCTCGTCCGCCGCAGAGTCGCCCTACCAGCCTGCCGTCGACCACTCGTCCTCCATTGGTGGCCCGGACTCCGCCTCCGCAACCCAACCTGACGTATGAGCAGAAGGCGCCGGCGATGGCGGAGCACCCAGGACGTCCTCTCGAACCTCAACAAAAGTCGAATATTTACGCTGGGAAGCCTGCGGGGCCAATGCGGGATCAGGAATTTCCACCTCACGCTGCCCCGGTTCGACCCCAGTCTGCACCGCACTCAGCTCCTGCTTCGCACGGATCCGCGCCAAAGCATTAGGAACTGTTGCCAGTGGAATAGGGAATTGGTTAGTGGGTGCCGTAGAGTGTTGGCGGCCGAATGGATCGTTACACTACTACTTGTCCTTATCGGAGCGTAGCTCGATCGCGGGCTACGCTCCAAGCACACAAATCTGTGCAGCAAGAGTGAAAAGAGCACAGTCGGCGTTCAGATTCACAGGCGATCACGGCTATAATGATCGTGCGCTCCCATTTGAATCCAACCCACATGTAGCCGATGGGTGATTCATGCTTCTGATCTGGTAGAGAGCGAAGTTGCCATCGAGTTTCCCAACCCGGCAAGGTAAGAAACGTAGCAGCACCCCCGCGATCATCGCACTTTCAATCTGCATTTTCTTTCTGTTCACGGTCATCCTGGCGCAGGCGACCTTCAAGCTGACATTCCTGCAGCCCGACACCAGCGAAGAAACAATCATCTTTGCGTCGGTATCAGCGCTGATTTTCCTGTTGTTCGTGGCGTTGACGTTCGTGCTGATTCGCACCTTGCTGCGGCTGTACGCCGAGCGCAAAACGGGAGTGCTGGGCTCCAGGTTTCGCAGCCAGATGGTTTTGGGCGCATTGTTGTTGTCGCTGGGACCCGTGATCTTCCTGTTCCTCTTCTCCTACGGGCTGATCAATCGCTCCATCGAGAAGTGGTTCTCGCGGCCGGCGGAAGATGTGGAGTACCGGACCAACGTCATTGCTTCGTTGCTGACCGAATACGCTCAGACCAATGCGCGGGATGAAGCGAAACGCATTGCTGCCACCCCGGACGCGCAGAAGTCATTTCACACCGGCAACTTCAGCTACATCCTGGACGAATTCCGGCGCAGCGAGGTAACACTCCAGGGCGGATTCGCCTTCGCGTTAGTTGATGACCAGGCCGAGGCAAGTTTTCACTCGCCCGAAGCCTGGCCTTTGGTTCACAGTCTGCTACCGGCAGCGCCCTCAAAGCCAGGACAGGCGCGGCCCTTTGATGTGCTGGGAAAGAGCTATGTCCTGGGTCGGTCCACCGTGGGCGACCAGGGGCAGATCCTGGTGGCAATGCCATTGCCCGAGAACTACGTGGGCACGCTGCGCGACATCGAGCGCAGCCAGGATCAGTATCGCGAATTGCGTCTGCAGCGGCGAAGACTGCGGCGCACCTATCTGGGACTGCTGCTTCTGCTGACGGTTGGTGTGTTGTTCGCTTCGACTTGGCTGGCGTTATTCCTGTCGAAGACTGTGACCCGTCCTCTGGTGGCATTGGCCGAAGCCACGCACGAGATCTCCCGCGGTCGTCTCGACTACCGCGTCGACGTCAAAGCCGGCTCGGAAATCGGCAAGTTAGTGGAATCTTTCAACCACATGGCCGCGGATCTGGAGGCCAGCCGCGCCAGTGCTGAAGGCTCGCGCCGCGAGCTGGCTGACACCAATGCTCAGTTAGAGCAGCGCACTCGCCACATGGAGACCATCCTGGAGAGCGTCCCATCCGGCGTGCTCTCGCTCGATGCCTCGCGCCGAATCGTTCATTCCAATGCTGCGCTGCGGCGGTTGCTGCGGCTCGATCAGCAACCTACAGCCAAGGCGGAGACCTTGCGGGACCTCTTCGCGGAGAACGCCGTTGCGGATCTGGAGCACATGCTGCGCAAAGCGGATCGCATGGGCAGCACGACCAGCCAGCTGGAGACCGCTACGGCTCGCGTCAATCTAAATGTGGCCGTGACCGTAGCTTCTCTCGATCCGCCCTTGCAGACCATGCGTGACGGCAAGCAGCGCGCTGGTTACGTGGTGGTGCTGGAGGACCTCACCGATATTCTGCGTGCTCAGAGACAGGTAGCCTGGCGCGAGGTCGCTCGCCGTATCGCACACGAGATCAAGAACCCGCTCACTCCACTCGCCCTGGCAGCCGAGCGAATTCGCCGCCACCTGGGCAAGGCCATGCCGCCGGACGCGTCGTCCATGAACATCATTCGTCAGTGCGCGGTTACTATCGCCAGCTCAGTGGAAACGGTACGCAAGCTGGTGGACGAATTCTCGACGTTGGCCCGGTTTCCGGCGGCGAAACCTCAGCCATCCAACATCAATTCGATTGTGAGTGATGCATTGCTGATGTTCGATGGACGACTAGAGAACATCAGCGTCCAACGCTTGCTGGCTGCGGACTTGCCCCTGGTCCAGGCCGATCCGGAGGCGATGAAGCGCGCCATCGCCAATCTGGTGGACAACGCCGCGGAGGCATTGCAGGAGTCGCTGGTCAAGGAGATCATCATCTCCACCCTGTTGATGGAAGAACGCGATGCGGTGGAAGTCGTCATCGCCGATACCGGGCACGGTGTAACTGCGGAGATGAAGGAGAAGCTTTTTCTTCCGTACTTCTCAACCAAAGACCGCGGAACTGGGCTTGGCCTTGCGATTGTCAGCCGGATCATTGAAGATCATCATGGTTCCATCCGGGTGGAGGAGAATTCTCCGGTTGGAACACGGTTTATCGTAGAGTTGCCTGTGGCCCAGGAAGTGGCCGTCGTAGCCGCTGCCGTTTAACATACTGCGTGCGAGCGGACGACCGCTCTACCCTCACCCGCACTGAAAAGCCTTCAAGATGTCCACGATTCTGATCGTCGATGACGAGTCGCAGATCCGGAGCACGCTGGAGGGCGTGCTGTCGGACGAGGGCTATAAGACCATGCTAGCCGAGAGCGGGGAGGAGTGTCTGGAGATCCTGCGGCACAAGTCACCCGATGTCATCCTGCTCGATATATGGTTGCCGGGTATGGATGGCCTCGACACGCTGGAGAGGCTGGTCGAGCGCGAGGATCATCCGGAAGTCATCATGATTTCGGGACATGGCAACATCGAGAGCGCGGTGCGCGCCACCAAGCTGGGCGCGTTCGACTTTCTGGAGAAACCGCTTTCCCTCGAGCGCACGCTGATCGTGTTGAAGAACGCAATCGAGGCCAAACGGCTGCGCAGCGAGAACCTGGAATTCAAGAAACAGTTTCAAACCCGCAGCGTCATCGTAGGCGACAGCATCCCGATGAAAGCGCTCCGCCAGCAGGTCTCGTTGATGGCCCCCACCAACGGCCGGGTCCTGATTTATGGCGAATCTGGTACCGGCAAGGAACTGGCTGCGCGGGCGCTGCACGCACAGAGCCTGCGCAAGAAGGCCATGTTTGTGGAAGTCAACTGTGCTGCTATTCCGGAAGACCTGATCGAGAGTGAGCTCTTTGGGCATCGCAAAGGCGCCTTTTCGACAGCCACGGCCGACAAGGAAGGAAAGTTTCAAAAGGCGGATGGCGGAACGCTTTTTCTGGACGAAGTCGGCGACATGAGCCTGAAGACGCAGTCGAAGGTGCTACGCACACTCGACGAGGGACGATTTGCTCCCGTCGGCGACGAAGAGCCGATCACCGTCGACGCGCGAGTCATCGCTGCCACTAACAAGGACCTGGAAGACGAAATCTCCAAGGGCAATTTCCGCGAGGACCTGTTCTATCGCTTGAACGTCATTCCGTTCTACGTCCCGCCGCTGCGCGAGCGCAAGGAAGATATCCCGCTGCTGGCACGGCACTTTCTGAAGGAATTTTCCGAGCGCTATAACCGGCGTCCCAAGGAAATCTCCGACGACGCGCTCGACGTTTTGATGCGTTATTCCTGGCCGGGAAATGTTCGCGAGCTGCGCAATCTCATCGAACGCATTGTGATTATGAATCCGTCGGTAAGCAAGCTCGAGCGCAAGCATCTGCCGTCCCTGGTTTATCGTGAGGGTGGGCGAAGAACCCTGGGCGATTTTTCCAGCCTGCATCAGGCTCGCGCCGCCTATGAGCGCGATTACATTCTGAAGAAGTTGGACGAAAATCAGGGCAGCGTCAGCCGCACTGCAGAGGTGCTGGGTCTGGAGCGCAGCCACATGTATCGCAAAATGAAGGCACTGGGAATCACCGTCAAAGAGTCGTAATCGCCCCGCTGCAGGTTCGAAAATCACATCGGTACTCTCTTCGTTCTGATATCCTGTTTTTCTGTGGCAATCAAGGTTTTCTTTGTGCTGCTCGTGCTTTGCACTGCAGCCGTCGTGGCAGTAGTCCTGGCGATTCATTTCCGTGTAAAGAAACACCTTCGCCAGGATGCGGTTCCGCCAGCAAGTTCGGATTCTCAGTTGGTCGTTGTGGAGCAAAGCGGAGGGGGAGCGCGATCTGTAAGCGATAACCTAGAAGACGCCGCCGGAGAGAATCGCCGAATGAAGTCTTCTTAGGCTCGGTGCGAGGGAACGTATGTCAAGAGCAATTCATATCAATGAAAATATCGGCGAACGTTCAACAACTTTAGCGAAGCACATCGCTATCGTCGTTTGCGCCAGCGCGGTGATCGCGGTATGCGCCCGTCTGAGTTTTCCGCTGCCCTTCACCCCCGTACCTCTCAGCCTGGTCAATTTTGCAGTGCTGCTGGTGGGTCTCGCTCTGGGAAGCCGCCGCGGATTTGCCGCTGCAGCGCTCTATCTAGCATGGGGAGCGATGGGATTGCCGGTGTTCGCGTCGTTCGGTCCCGGCAGTTTTACGCAGATGCTCGGCCCGACCGGAGGATATTTGTGGTCGTATCCCGTGGTCGCGTTTCTGGCCGGATGGATTGCGGAGCGCGGACGCGCCAGCTTCGTGCGTAACTTAATTGCCGCCGTGAGCGGTGAGATTGTTCTGTTTGCGGCTGGTATCAGTTGGCTGGCAATTATGACGCATAGCTGGCGCCAGGCTGCGTTCTTTGGACTGTATCCGTTCCTCTTCGCGGAAGTTTCGAAGGTTATGGTCGCTGCCGCGGCCGCCCTTCGCCTGCGCCGGAACCTGTAACGCCTGCTTCATTTGCTGTGATTTTTCGCAGGCTTTAATCTTGACGCAGGCGAATGCTTGGGTAAGCGCACACTTATGAGCCCTTCGGGAAGAACAGTTCGCGAGATCAAGGTCGCGCATAGTCCGGACTCTGACGATGCGTTCATGTTTTACGGTATGGCGACCAACAAGGTCCGTGTGCCGGATGTGAAGTTCACCCATACCCTTTGCGACATCGAAACCCTGAATCGCAAAGCGCTGGACGGTTTCTACGACATCACCGCCATATCCTTCCACGCCTACCCGTACGTGCAGGATAAGTACACAATCATGCCCAGCGGTGGCAGCATGGGCGAAGGCTACGGTCCCATGATAGTCGCGTCGCGCAAGATCGCGCCGGAGGAGATCGTCAAGCACAGGATCGCCGTGCCCGGAACCATGACGTCGGCCTATCTGGCTCTAAAACTGTTCGCGCCCGATACCCCGACTGAGGTTGTACCCTTCGACGAAATCATTCCCAGGGTGCTGGAGGGAAAGTACGAAGCCGGGCTAATCATTCACGAAGGCCAACTGACTTTCAACAAGTCAGGTTTGTACAAAGTGGTGGACATGGGTAAGTGGTGGCGCGATAAGACCGGCCTTCCACTGCCACTGGGTGGCAACGCGATCCGCCGTGATCTGGGTCCGGAGTTGGTGGCGGCCTGCTGCGGTGCTCTGCGCGACAGTATTCGCTATGCGCTCGACAACCGCGAAGAAGCCTTGCAGTATGCCATGCAGTTCGCCCGCGATTTGGAGCCGCAGATGATCGACAAATTCGTCGGCATGTACGTGAACGAGCGCACCCTGGATTACGGCAAGGACGGCCGTGAGGCTATCGTCAAGTTGTTGGAGATGGGTTACGCTGCCGGAATCATTCCTCAGAAACCCGTCGTGGAATTCGCCGCCGCTACCGCGCCAATCCCGGCAACCTAAGACGGCCACAGCGTCTACGTTCTCATGACTTTGCAGGAATTTCGCGATTCACTCGCGCACGATGAACCGCCCCGGCAACTCAACTTCGCCTTGGCTGGATTGTGGTGGGATGCGAAGGGCGACTGGAAGCGCGCCCACGAATCCGCTCAGCAAGATGAAGGTCCGGCAGGCGCATGGGTCCACGCCTATTTGCATCGCAAAGAAGGTGACGCCTCCAACGCAGGCTATTGGTACCGGCGGGCCGACAAGACTCCTTGCCGCAGCTCGCTGGCAGAAGAGTGGTTACAGATCGCCGAATCTCTTCTGAGTGAGCGCGAGCCCGAGTTGTAACCTAAGTATTGATCTTTTTTCCCTGTTGCGGAAACGAACCTCGCCCGAAACTGCGTCCTGGATTCCTTCCAGGCTCAGCATGCTAAAATCAAGCGCCCACCGTGGATTTCCCTCTGAGTCAAACAAATGGCCTTCACGTTCAGGTATCGGTATGTCGATTTTGGGACAGTGTTCACCGGCGATCCTCGACTCAGGGGCGACAGCAACACGGAAACTCCGGGAATACTTTTTGCGAATGAACTGGTTACCGATGTTGGCGGAACTTGCTGGGGAACGAACGAACCACTAGCCATCATCGATCACCACTTCTCCGGTGAAGGACAATTTCCATCGGCTTCCGCAGCCGTGCTTCACAAAGCAAAACTCATCCGCGAACGATTCGGCAAACTGACGAGTGACGTCCTCTGGCTGGTTTCGCACCAGGAACCAGACTTCGACGCTTTTTGCTCGATGTATCTGGCGCGCTGGATTATCGAATCGAGCGACATTGTTGTCGACTGGGAAAGCTACGGCCTGCATCCCGATGGCTGGCTCGACCTTCCGCAACGGCCGAAAATCGGCTGGTTCAATCCTGATCTCACTCAAGTTCCCGTCGAACATCGCTGGCCGCTGCTGCTGGCGAGCTATGCCTCCGCGTTAGACAGCCGTCGGCCTATCGCCTGCCCGCGACAATATCAGCTGAACTCCGTGCTTCTCGCGGCTCTTACGCGTGGACGCGATTACTTGAGCGAGACCAGTGGCGCCACCGAGCTCTTTGACACGGTCAGACGCGCGTTGAAGGATGGCAGACTGAATCCCTTGTTCGATTCGGTACTGGAAGGCAGCGCTGAGTTCGCTCCTGAACTCGCTATGCTTAACCACGATACCGAAGCATACGAGCGAGACGTGCGCCGGGCACGGAAGGCTATTGTCTACCTGCCGGAGGCTGAGGCGCCATCGCCGCGATTCTTCAAGACTCCAAAGGAAGTTGCCCTGCTTGAAGCACAAGGAAAGTCGCCGGACGTGAACGCTGAAGACCTTCTCTTGGCAGATACCTTTCGCATTCCGACGGCCGGTATTTATCTCCGCGATCCTGAGTGCCGGCTGTTTCAGGAGTGGGCGCGGCTGGATCTGGAGAACTCCCCGCTGAATACTGGATTTGAGTTCACAGCTATTGCCGACTCCAACGGACGTCCTGCCGGGCTGGTCAATCACACCCATTATGCTTTCTCAGTTGATCCCGAGCGAGCCAATGGGCGTCATCTTTTTACCTTGTGGTCCCGGCTCGAAACCAAAGAGGTCGAAGCGCTGCGAACGCTGCGGGAACAGTCGGTGATTGATGCGCCGCCTGCGCGGACGTCGGATCAAGCCTCAACCACGCTCGGCACCTTGTTGGCTGATCCCTGGTTTGGGGGACAAAGCAGCTTCGGTACGCTCGTCCGAACTCCAGCGCGGGGCACGTTGATTGGGCCGCCGGGTGCGCGCAGCGACTTGCGTGACGATCTCATCGTCGAGGAGGTTCGCACCGAGCTTGAAGGTCCCGTGTATTCGGCAGAATCTCTAGTGACGGGACCGCAGGTGGCTGTTCTCGACAAGTCGGCTTCCCAAGAGCACGAGGATCTTGCGCCGCAGCGGTTCGATCTCAACGACCCGCTGAAGATTCCTTTCCCGCAAGAAAGCTATTTCCGGTTTGCCAGCGTCCGGTTGCGGGCGGACGTTCCCATCGCATCGCAGCCGATTCTGGGTCAGCAGATCGGCGAGACTCTTTGGCAGGTGCTCTATCCCGAGATGCCCGGCGCAACGCCTGGGGACTTCGCCGAGCGTCACTTGATGGTGACTGCGGATGCTGTTGGCGTCTGGGGCGATCGTGGTATCGCGATTGCTCCGAAGCATTCGCGCAGCACCGACGAGGCGCTGACCGAAGCCGTTCCAGCGTCATCGTTGCAGGATGAATTTGTTCGCTTGGTATCTCTGCTGCGTGACGTTGATCGTTTGAGCGCCGACGTTTCTGCCAGCCTGACTACCGCACCCTCGGCGAATACAGCACACCGATCGTCACAGATCCACGCAGATACGGCTCTGAAGGCGACGGTCGCTCGCGCCGAAGCGCTAGTGGTGCGGGCGGCAGAAGTTAAACACGCTCTAAGCCTGCCGGGCCGCGACCCGCTCCGACGCTTCGCCGAGGTCATCGGCGTTGACCAGATTCTTGCGACATTACGCGATCTGAGTCAGACGGCTGCCGACAATCTGCGCCGCCAGCAGCTAGCCGAGCAAACGCAACGCATGGAAGCGAATGCAGCGGTGATTGCGCAGATCCGGAGCAGGTTGGGCTGGCTGGAAGTATTCAGCTTAGGCGTGCTCGCCATCGTGATCGCCGATGTGATTGCCTGGCAGCTCGATCTTGCGAGCCTGATGCGACATGCGTTGCTCCTGTTGGCCGGCCCACTCGTCATCGGAGTCGCGGCATCGATCCTGAAGCCTGGGAAGCGCAAGCCGGAGGCAGCAGCAAACGCCACAGGGGCTTCGACCGTGATCCTCGCGGTTGTCGTTGTCGCCTGCGCTGCGGGTTGGCTTGCGGGACTTTTTTGGGCCTGGGGAAGATAAATTTTTCCGCTTTACTACACCGAACCAACACCTGCTCCGAACACACCATCACACTTTGCAGACAACAAATTCCTTGGAGGCAGCATGGCTTTGTTCTCAATGAAGCTGGAAAACCTGGAGCAACTGTTCGTCAAAGAGTTGCGCGACCTGTACGACGCGGAAACCCAGATCACCGACGCATTACCCAAGATGATCGACCACACACACAATCCACAGCTGAAACAGGCTCTGCAAGAGCATCTCAGCATTACCAAACACCAGATCTCGCGCCTGGACCGGATCTTTCAGATGCTGGGCGAGAAGCCGACCGGTGAAACCTGCAAGGGCATGAAGGGTGTCATCAAGGAAGGCGAGGAGATCATATCCGCGGGCGGCGATCCAAGTACGGTCGACGCCGGAATCATCAGCGCGGCTCAACGAGTTGAGCACTACGAGATGGCCGGCTACGGAACGGTTCGCACCTATGCCAAGCTCCTTGGCCAGCAGGAAATGGCGAAGCTGCTGCAGCAGACGCTGGACGAAGAAGCTCAGGCTGACAGCACGCTGACGGAAATTGCCAATACCGTAAACGTCGAAGCGAAGGCCGCGTAACCGACGCCAAGCTTCGAAGCTCCACTTGGCCCGCGCTCCTCACAACCGCGGGCCAGTTTTTTGTCAGCGATGTCGAACGGTCACGCCTGCTTCGTCATCTACTGTTCGCCGGCTTAGTTGGTTCAGTGGGACTTGCCGTCTTGCCGGTCGCTGCTGCATTCGCGTTCTTCAGCTGCGCCAAGGACTGATCCACGCGTGACTTGAAGTCACCCTGGTCATTGTGCTCCCAACCGCTGTAGTTGGATACCACCTCCATTTCACAGCCTGAGCCTTTTGGTACCAGCGTTACGTGATTCTTGCGCTGCAACAGCGCTCCCGAGATGTTGACGTGGGCGGCGTGCTTCGCGTCGTAGTCAGCGTGCATCTTGGCATCGTCAGTCGCGGTAACATCATAGTTGTTTGGATTGCTGAGGACGTCCTTCACCGCGGGCCATAGCTGAGTGCAACTGTCAGGATAAGTGCTCTTGTAGGTTTTGCCGAAGGCTGGAAGCGCAACAATGACCGATATCAAGACCACAACCACAGATCGCAACATGGCATATCTCCCGGGTCTCCACTGACATTGACCTTTGAGTGCAGCATACATCCGCCGCCGGAGCGATCGACGAGCGGTGCGATTGTTTCTCTGAATCGATTCCGGAAAGGGGAACGCACGGCGTCACTCCGTGGGGAAGTCGATGCGGCCTTCGACCGCCGAATTCAGAAATCCGTCGGGTTGATGAATGCAATTTGCACGATGGATTGTGCAGAAGCGAGATTCCACACTTCGCCTCTTATGCGCGCGCTCGTTACCTGATAAAATCTCTAAAATCCACTCCCCGGAGTTCAAATGCAGGCAATCCTTGCGCTGGAAGATGGAAGGATCTTCCGCGGCAAAGGCTACGGAGCAAAAGGTGAATGTTACGGGGAAGTTGTTTTTAACACCTCCATCACGGGTTACCAGGAAATCTTCACCGACCCCTCCTACGCCGGCCAGATCGTAGTCCTTACCAATCCTGAAATCGGCAACTACGGCACCAACTCTGATGACAACGAAGCCACGCGCCCCTATATCGAAGGGTTGATCGTGCGCGAGTTTTCGCGGGTCAGCTCGAACTGGCGCTCGCAGGAGGTTGCCGAGGAATATCTGGAGCGTTACAAGATTCCCGTGCTGGCCGAGATCGACACCCGCGCGCTGGTGCGGCATCTACGCGACAACGGCGTCATGCGCGGGGTCGTCTCGACCCTGGAAACCGACACCCAGAAGCTGATCGCCAAGGCGCGCTCGATTCCGAAGATGGATGGTACCGACCTGGCGAAAGAGGTCACGACGCGCCATGTCTATCAGTGGGACGAGGGTGTGCGCTCGCATGAGCCGACGCAAGTTGTCGGGGTAAAGGACGCCGCGGCGAAGTACCACGTCGTCGCTTACGACTACGGCATCAAGCACAACATCCTCCGCCGCCTGGTTGGTGAGTGCTGCAACGTGACGGTGGTGCCGGCGACGACGACCGCCGAAGACGTACTGGCGATGAAGCCCGACGGCGTGTTTCTATCCAACGGGCCGGGCGATCCCGAGCCGGTCACCTACGCGCAAGAGAGCATTCGCCGAATGATGGGCAAGGTGCCGATCTTCGGCATCTGTCTCGGACATCAACTGATCGGACTGGCGCTCGGCGGTAAGACGTACAAGCTGAAATTCGGCCATCACGGCGGCAATCATCCGGTGAAACAGATGTCGACCGGCAAGATCGAGATCACGGCGCACAATCACAACTTCGCCGTCGATCCCGATTCGCTCAGGCAGAGCGACGTCGACCTGACACATATCGACCTCAACGACAACACCCTCGAAGGCTTGCGACACCGCTCGCTGCCGCTCTTCAGCGTCCAGTATCACCCGGAGGCGTCGCCCGGCCCGCACGACTCGCACTACCTGTTCAAGGATTTCGTGAAGATGATGGAGGAGTGGAAGGGCGGTAAATAACAACGATGCCACGCCGCAACGACATCGCGAAGGTACTCATCATCGGCTCGGGGCCGATCGTCATTGGCCAGTCGGCCGAGTTCGACTACTCTGGCGCGCAGGCCTGCAAGGCGCTCAAGTCGGAAGGCTATGAGGTTGTGCTGGCCAACTCGAATCCGGCCACCATCATGACCGATCCCGAGATGGCCGACCGCACCTACATCGAGCCGCTCACCCTCACCTATCTGGAGGAGATCATCCGCATTGAAGCCGAGATGCTGCGTGAATCAGGCCAGCCGGGCATTTTCGCTCTGCTGCCGACGGTCGGTGGACAGACGGCGCTGAATCTTGCGGTCGAACTCGCAGACGGCGGCGTGCTCGAGAAATATGGCGTGCAGCTGATTGGGGCGCAGTTGGGCGCGATCAAGAAGGCTGAAGATCGGCTGCTGTTCAAAGATGCGATGACGGCGATCGGGCTGGATGTTCCGAAGTCGTCGCTGGTCAACAATCTGAAAGACGGCATGGACTTCAGCAGCAAGATTGGCTTCCCGGTAATTCTGCGGCCTTCGTTCACGCTGGGCGGCACCGGCGGTGGCATCGCCTACAACCGCGAAGAACTGCTGGAACTTCTGGCGCGCGGCCTCGATCTCTCGCCAGTTCACGAAGTGCTGATCGAAGAATCTGTGCTCGGCTGGAAAGAGTACGAACTGGAGCTGATGCGTGATTTGGCCGACAACGTCATCGTCATCTGCTCCATTGAAAATTTTGATCCCATGGGCACGCACACCGGCGACTCGATCACCGTCGCGCCGGCGCAGACGCTGACCGATCGCGAATACCAAGCGATGCGAGACGCCGCGATTGCCGTGATCCGTGAAATTGGCGTGGAGACGGGCGGATCCAACATTCAGTTCGCTGTCGATCCGCTCAACGGCCGCATGGTGGTAATCGAGATGAATCCACGCGTCTCGCGCTCGTCGGCGCTGGCCTCGAAGGCGACGGGATTCCCGATCGCGAAGATCGCCGCAAAGCTCGCGGTTGGCTACACGCTGGACGAGATCACCAACGACATCACGCGCAAAACGCCAGCGTGCTTCGAGCCGACGCTCGATTACGTCGTCGTGAAAATTCCGAAGTGGCAGTTTGAAAAATTCCACGGCGCCGATGAGTCGCTGGGCCCGCAGATGAAGTCGGTGGGCGAGGTGATGGCCATCGGCCGCACCTTCAAGCAGTCGCTGCTAAAAGCGGTGCGGTCGCTGGAGACCGGCAAGCGGGTCGATGCCGATGAGATAGAACCGCGGATATTAACTAAACGCTTAGTTACTCCGCATCCGGAGCGGCTGCAGTACATCCGCTACGCGCTGTCGCAGGGCATGAGCGTACGCGAGATCGCGCAGATGACCAACATCGATCCCTGGTTCCTGCATCAGCTGAAAGAAATTTCAGACGTGCAGGGAAAGCTGGGATCCGAGCCGATCGACGCGGATCGCCTGCGCGAGATCAAGCGCATGGGATTCTCCGATGCTCGCCTCGGCGAAGCGTTGCGCATGAAGAATGGCCGCGCCGCCGCAGAGAAGATCCATCAGCTGCGCAAGGAGCATAAGGTAACGCCTGTGTTCAAGCGGGTCGACACCTGCGCCGCCGAGTTCGAGAGCTACACGCCATATCTCTACTCGACGTACGAGGACGAGGACGAAGCGACGCCGACGGATCGCAAGAAGGTCATCATTCTGGGCAGCGGGCCGAATCGCATCGGGCAGGGAATCGAGTTCGATTACTGCTGCTGCCACGCGGCGTTCGCGCTGCGTGAAGACGGCTACGAGACGATCATGATCAACTGCAATCCCGAGACCGTCTCGACGGATTACGACACCAGCGACCGCCTCTACTTCGAGCCGCTCACCTACGAAGATGTGATGGCCGTCTACGAACATGAAGCGTCTGGCGGTGCCCCGGTCGGCGTGATCGTGCAATTCGGCGGGCAAACGCCGCTGAATCTCGCGCTACCGCTGAAAGCCGCAGGCGTACCGATCATCGGCACATCGCCGGAGAGCATCGATCTCGCAGAAGACCGCAAGCGTTTTGGCAAGCTGCTGGAGGAGTTGTCGATTCCGCAGCCGCGCGGGGCGACGGCGACCAGCCTGGAGGAAGCACTGGCAAACGCAAATCGCATCTCGTATCCCGTGCTGGTGCGGCCGTCGTATGTGCTCGGCGGACGCGCTATGGCGCTCGTGTACGACGACGACTCGCTCACCGAATATATGAAAGAAGCGGTCGAGTATTCGCAGGAGCGGCCAGTGCTGATCGATCACTTCCTGGAGTCGGCGACCGAGATTGATGTCGATGCGATCTCCGACGGCGAGGATGTGGTGATCGGCGGCATCATGCAGCACATCGAAGAAGCCGGAATTCACTCCGGCGATTCGTCGTGCGTGCTGCCGGCGGTCGATATCCCTAAGCACCTGTTGAATACGATCCGCCAGTACACATTCCAGCTTGCCCGCGCGTTAAAGGTCGTTGGGCTGATGAACATTCAGTACGCGATTCAGCGCAACCGCGTGTTTGTGATTGAAGTGAATCCCCGGGCATCACGCACTGTCCCGTATGTTTCGAAAGCGACGGGCGTGCCACTGGCCAAGATTGCAGCGAGGCTGATGACCGGGCGCAAGCTGCGCGAGTTCTTGCCGGAGAATATCGAGCGCCAGTCCGATCTCGATACGGGCAATTTTTATTTTGTGAAGTCGCCCGTGTTTCCCTGGGGCAAGTTCCCCGGCGTCGATACGGTGCTGGGGCCGGAGATGAAGTCGACCGGCGAGGTGATGGGCGTCGCCGACAATTTTGGCGAAGCGTTCGCCAAAGCGCAGGTGGCGGCCGGACAGATGCTGCCGATCACGGGAACCGTCTTCATGAGCGGCAACGATCGTGACAAGCCCTTTATGCCGGAGCTGGCGCGACGGTTCGTCGAGCTGGGATTCAGCATCGTCGCGACGCACGGCACGGCGCGCGTGCTGGAGCATGCCGGGCTGCGGGTGGAGCGAGTCTACAAGGTAAAGGAAGGCCGGCCGAACGTCGTCGACCTGATCAAAGGCGAGCGGATTCAGCTGATCATCAACACGCCGCACGGGGTTGAACCGTGGTTTGATGAGAAAGCGATCCGGCGAGCGGCGGTGACGGCGCGCATTCCCACCATTACGACCCTTTCAGCGGCGCGCGCCGCGTGTGAGGGGATCGCGGCTTTGCAGCGCGGAGAAGCCAAGGTTTATGCGCTGCAGCATCTGCATGCGGAGAAAAAACGGCAGTTAGCGACGAGCAGCTAGCAACGACCGCCTCCAATTCCGGGATTCTATTCCGTCTGTGCTGACATTTGCCGGCACTATTGTGAAGCGCTCTTGTCACGCGCATCTGTGATCTACCTCGCAGCGTTCCCCGCCCAATCACGCAATGTTAGAAGCAAGGAGATCTATCTACATGCGTGGTGATCAGAAAGTGATTGAGCAGTTGAACACCGCCCTCTGTGGCGAGCTGAATGCGATCCTGCAGTACATGGTGCAGGCGGAGACTTGCGAGAACTGGGGGTACGGCAGGCTGGCCGGTCTAACCAAGGCGCGGGCGATTCAAGAGATGCATCACGCCGAGGCACTGATTGAGCGCCTGGTCTTCCTCGATGCAGCTCCTGAAGTTACTATCCCGCTGCAGCCAACCATCGGCGCCGATGTATCGAAGCAGTTGGAAGCTGGCCTTACCGACGAGACGAACGCCATCCGCGAATACAACGAGGCGTCTGCGATTTGCCGCGAAGCGGGTGACAATGGCAGCAAAGATCTGTTCGATCGGCTGCTTCAGGACGAAGAGAAACACGCTGACTTCCTGGAAGCGCAGCTGAACGCCATCAAGCAGATGGGCATCGGCCCGTATCTGGCGCAGCAGATGGGAAAGTGAAATAGGCAAGTGCGCCGCTGCGCTTGGGATCTCGGCTCAGGCAGCTTCGTATCGGGGCACGGCTTCAGCCGTGCCGCGGCGGCGCCCTCCGAAGTTTCGGGATCAGCCTCTGCAGCGCAGAGGCTGATCCCGAGAGATCTGTTCGGCTTTTTCGGCAGGACTGGAAGTCGCGGCCTGACAACGGAACCTATCAGGACCTCATGGGCATCTATAACGAGCACTAGTACTGCTTCAGCAGATCCTCCAGGTCCGCCATGTGTTGCTGCGTGAGCTTGGCTTGCAGCATGGCGACATCTGTCAGATACTCCGAGCCGTACTCTAGCTGCTTGTCCTTGGCAGGGTACGTCGCCTCGATATAAGCATCGCGATACGCAATCCAGGCGCGCTCGGCAGCCTTGATCTTGGCAACGTCATTGGGATCCTTGGCAGCCTTCGCGAGCAGGTGAGCGTAAAGCTTGTTCAGCTTAGCGTCGACGCGGTCTGCCTCCTGGCGCGCACACTCATTGAGATCAGGTTGGGCCTTCGCCTTCTCGTTACATGCCTGATATTGCGCGGAGTTCTGCGGGAAAGCGAAACTGCAAGCCAGGAACAGGAAAATTGCGGCTAGCAGATGTCTCACGATGCACAACCTTTCCTGAGCGCTCTTACCTCAGCATTGATTGAACACCGCAAGCGAGCATACTTCCAGCATCGCAGCTGAATCAAGTGCAACCGTGCCGGCGGCGTGACTAGAAGCTATCTCATAAATCGCTTTGTATCAGGGCACGGCTTCAGCCGTGCCGTTACCGGGCCAGTCAAAGACCGGGCTTCAGCCCCTGAGGGATGTTTTGCATGGGCTAAAGCCCGCAAATTCACCAAGCGTCTTCCGGCACGACCAAGGTCGTGCCCTGATACAAACCAAAACGATTTGTGAGATAGGCTCTAGCGACGCCATCGCGCACTACTGCTTCTTCACCGCGATCATGTTGTCGTCCGGATTGCGGTCGATCAGTTTGTCCACCGGATCGATGCCCGCCTGCGCCGGCAGCTTGTCGACGGTCACCGTGATATCGGTCTTTTCCTGATTGATCTTCTGCTTCTGGAGATAGAGATACTTGCCGTCGGCATCGAGCACGCCGATGTCGATCATGTCGTTCACCGGAATCGCGTGCTCCTGGCCGCGGCCATCGGCGCGGACTTTCTTGGCTTCGACCACCAGATGCACGTCGTACTTGCCGTCCGGCCGCTTCACGTAGTCAGCGGAAATCGCGCGATCGTCGTACAGCGTGATGTTCAGGAACATGTCATCGAACAGATACTGATATTCCGGCGGCGTGAACTTGTGCAGGTAGCCCTCAAATTCCAGCGACGTCGGATAAGGCCCGTCTTTGAACGCGTGAGCCTTGAGGAATTCGCGAATCGCTTCGTTGACCTTGTCTTCGCCAATGTAGTCCTGCAGCGCATACATCACCATCGCGCCCTTGTTGTAGTGAATGTAGCCCTGGTTGGGATCGACGAGGTAGAGCGGGAACTCCTCATTGCGTTCCTGGCCGCGGCCGCGGAGATACTGATCGAGCTCGAAACGCAGGAAGCGTTTCATAGACTCCGGGCCGAAGTGGTGTTTCATCACCATCAGCGCCGTGTACTGTGCCATGGTTTCGTCGATGGACGTCGCGCCTTCGACGTAGGCCGACATCACCTGATGCCCCCACCACTGATGTCCCGTCTCATGGGCGGTGACGTAGAACGGCAAGTCCATGGAATCGGGTTTCTTGCTGACCTTGGTGACGAAGCCGATCGCCTCAGAGAACGGAATCGTATTGGCGTACGACTCGGCGAATGTCCCGTAGCCGGGAAATTCGATGATTCGCAGCTGATGGAACTGGAAGGGGCTGAAGTTGGTGGTGCAGTAGGCCAGCGTCTCCTTCATGCTCTGCATCATGGTGTCGAGGTTGAACTCGTGCCCGGGCTGGTAGTAGATCTCCAGGCTCACGTCGTTCCACTTGTCGCGCCGCACGGCATAGCGCGCCGACTGGATGGAATAAATGTTCATGATGGGCGCGTCCATCTTGTAGTGGAAATAGCGGCGCCCGTTCTCCACCCATGTCTTCTGCAGATATCCCGGGGCGATGGCGATCTGATCTTCGCTGGTACTGATGGTGGCGTCGAAGTTGATCCAGTCAGCATCGAAGCTGCCGCTGTTGTAGCGGCGCGCGGCTACATCATCGACCCCAGGAATTCGACGAACTTTCTCCAGCCCGTGCTTGTGCCGCGTGCTGTCGTCGGTCAACTCGATGCTGGGCGAGTATCCGACGTATGGCAGATACGTGTCATACAGGAAGCTGCCGTTGTGGACGATGTCGGTGTTGGGCAGCGAGTTGGGAAAGCCAGGATTGTCGTACTGCAGCGCGAAATCAAGCTGAATGCGGCCATGCGGCGGCAACGGCGCGGGCAGTTTGTACAGGTAGAAACCGTAATCGTAATCTTCGATCAACGATGTCTGCCCGCCGACAAAGCCGAGTTTCTTGATCTTGAGATGCGGTCGTGGGATCGGCGCAATGTTGGCGGGATAGAGAGTCAACGCGACGCGGTCGATGTCGGAGGAGGTTCGATTCTCCAGCCACATGCTGCCGCTGACTGATGCCGTGCGCTCTTTGGGATAGAGATCGATCTCGGTGGTGACATCGGTAATGACTGGCTGCGGTATCGACCAATACTGGCGATACTTCTTCTCGTACTGCGCGCGATCCTCATCGATCCTGAAGGTGGTGCGATAGGGATTCAGTATGTGTGTGTTGTAGAAGAGATAGCCGCCAACGCCGAACATCAGCACCACGCACGCGCCGGCAGTTGCAAGAGTGCTGCGCGACAAGCGAGCCGTCGCCAGACTCATGCGAACGCGCCAACTGCTCTCCGTGCCACGCACCCAAAGCAGATTGGTAATGATCGCCAGCAGAACCGCGGCAATGATCCAGTAGATCCGGAACCAAATGAGCGGCTGGAGGTACGGGCCGTAGCCATTGATGTCGGAGTACGTGACCGTTGGCGCCTCGCCGAAGCGATAGAGATAGTCCTGAAAGCCGGCGGGCGGCAGCGCAATGGTGGCTACGATGTACAGCACCATCACGAAGTGCCCGAGATATTTGTTGTTGACGATGGTCTGGATGAAGATCGCCAGCACACAAAGAATCCAGAGTGAGGTGAGCCGGTTGAGGAAGAGCTCGCGGAAGTACAGGCCAAGCTCGACGTGATAGTAGCCTTGCGCAATCTGCACTGCCAGGCCGGCAGCCATGATGAGCAGGACTACGATCACCTGCACCAGCATCAGGGCGAACAGCTTTGAGCAGTACAGCACCCAGCGCTGCAAGGGAAAGGCATCCATCACCTGATTGAGCTGGGCGTCGCGCTCCCGCCAGACCAGTTCGCCGGAGAAGAAAATGATGATGGCCAGGGCGAAGACGGTAAACCCGACGCCGGCCATCAAGACCATCTGACGGGTGACGGGCCAGGTTCGATTGGCAAGGGGATCGCCCAGTCCTCCGGACGTAACAATGGCGAACAAGAAACCGGCCAGCATCAGCACGACGAAGAAAACATTTTTCGTCGTTTCCGTGAACTGGATGCGGGTTAGCGAAACCAGATGCCGTAGCGAAGCGGCCGTGGAGAATGTGGGGTGCGCGATGGGCAGCGACTCGGCTGGCTTAATCGTCTCCTTTTCTTCGATCAACTGACGACGCCTGCTCTTCTCGGCTGGATAGGCGAAGGCGAACTTCACATAAGCGACGATGAAGAAGGCAGCTCCCACACCCAGCCACAAAGCGCGATTCGCCAGCAGAATTCCCTGCAACGGAATCATCTGCGTATTGCGCTGGTAAGGAGTCCAGTAGCGGCTGATGCGATCGATAGCCGCGCCGCCCAGCGGATCGGCGAGGGCGAAGCGCACGCTGGTTGTCAGAGCGCTGCCGGAGATCTGGCCGACGACGAAGTAGCCGATCAGCACCAGCACACTGGCGACATAGACCGGCAGCATCTTGCGCGAGAGCGCAGCCAGCGCGAAGAAGATCGCCGTCAGAAACAGCAGGTTCGGCCAGACGTTGATGAGGTACGGCTGAAAATACGCAGCGGCCATCTGCGGCCCGAGCCGCGTCTTGTCAATCCATGGCATCGACAGCCCCAGCCACGTGCCAATTCCAACGCTGCTGAAGATGAACATCTGCAAGACGAAGGCCGCTAAGAAACGACCGCCAAGATAGTCGAGCTTGGTAATCGGAGCGGTGTAGAAGAAGACGGCCGAATTGCTGTCGATGTCCTGGTACGTAGCCTGTCCCGCAATGGCGGCGGTAATGACGAGGCCAAAGAAGGAGATGTAGGTAATGATGGAGTTCAGCGCGTAGGGCGAGTTGACCAGCACTTTGCCGCCGGTGCCGAAGTCGACGCTGGCTTCGGCAAAAGCGCCGCCCGACATCAAGGCAAACAAAAGGCCGAGAGCGAAAAATACGACGAAGTAGACGTAGGTCGAGATACGTCGCAGGCGCTGTTGCAGCTCGAAGGCGAAAATGTGGATCAGCATGACGTCAGTTGACCGCGCTCTTCGTGAAGCCGCGAATGGTGGCGAAGTAGAGATCTTCGAGGTCGGGAACGACCTGCTCGAAGCCGCTCTCGGGAAGATCGTCATTCAGTACGTGGAGCAGTGTTCGGCCGCCAAATAGCCGCATGGAAATGACGCGGAAGCGCTGCTGATAATCCGCGACCTCGGTGCGCGCGATGGTCTTCCTCCAGACCCGGCCGTTCAGCTTCTCGACCAATGCGGAGGGATCGCCCGCGGCGTGTACGCGTCCCTGATGAATGATCGCCATGTTGCGACACAGATCCGTAACATCGGAGACGATATGCGTCGAGAGAATGACGATGATGTTTTCGCCGATGGCGCTGAGTAGGTTGTGAAAGCGGACGCGTTCTTCGGGGTCCAGGCCGGCGGTGGGCTCGTCGACGATGATGAGCCGCGGATTGCCCAGCAGCGCCTGCGCGATTCCGAAGCGCTGCTTCATGCCGCCGGAGTAGCTGCCCAGCGGCTTGTTGCGATGCTCCCAGAGGTTCGTCTGGCGCAGCAGCGCGTGCACCACGTCGCGCCTCTCGCCGGCGTTCTCCAGGCCTTTTAGAGTTGCGAAGTGCGTCAGCAAATTTTCAGCCGTGACTTTGGGATAGAGCCCGAACTCCTGCGGCAGATATCCGAGGAGCTTGCGGACTTGATCTTTCTGGCGCAAGACGTCGATGCCATCGAGGCGGGCGCTGCCGCTGTCAGCTTCCTGCAGCGTTGCGAGGGTTCGCATGAGTGTGGATTTGCCGGCGCCGTTGGGGCCAAGCAAACCAAACATGCCTTGCGGTATGGACAATGAGACGTCCTGCAACGCCTGTGTCCCGTTGGGATAGCGTTTGGAGAGATTATCGATTTGTAGTTGCATCGCCTGCCCGTCAGTAATTGATACGAGAATCTTGACAGAAGGTTCCGTCAAACGGTGCAGCCTATTCTAATCGCGCTATGGATAGCTTGGGCAGAACAGCGAGGCGTCACAACTTGGAACGGTCAGAAAAACGGGGCGACTTTGGGAAATCGCCCCGGCGATGGCCGTTCACAGAAGGCCATGCTCCAGTGCGAATCAACCCTTACTGGGGGGTGAACTTGAAGATCATGCCGCAGCCGCTTTGGATGCAATTCAAGATGCCTCCCCCGACCGTGCCGTAGAAGTTTCCTTGGGAATCCTCGATCAGCCCAGCGTAAGGAACGCCTCCCTGCATCCCGCCTTCGAAGTCGTACACGTCGGTATAGGTTCCGTCGGTAGTGATTGTGAAAATCGTTCCTTGATCGTGGGCGCCGCCGCCCGCGGTAGTACCCCACAGAAGGCCGTGGGAGTCGAACATAAGCTCATTGGGAACCGCGCCTTCGCTGTTACGGAAAGTGTGAAGTATGGTTTCCTGGCCGCTGGGGCTGATTTTGAAGATGATGCCGCAGCCAAAGAAGGGGCACGCATTGGGGTCGCCGCCCTCCTGGGTGCCACCGTACATGTTTCCTTGGGCGTCCACCACAACGGATCCTGGAAAGTAACCATCGGGCGCGCAGGTGAAGTTGTGCAGCACGGTGTAGCCGGTTCCATTGTTCCTCATCTTGAAGGCCACGCCGCAATTGCCGGTTCCACCTTGACCGGCGGTGCCATAAATGTTTCCCGAGCCATCTTCGGTAACGCTCCCCTGCGGGAAGGCTCCGTCGCCAAAAGTGAAACTGTGCAGCACCGCGTCGCTACCAAATCCAGCTTTGGTTAACACGTACACGGCGCCGTAACTGTTGGCTCCACCGTTAAACGTTGTGCCGTAGATGAGGCCAGTGGCCGGATCGCGGTACAGAGTGAATTGCGGTCCTTCCCCGTCGTTTGGGGAGGAAGGAAAGGTATGCACGACGGTAAATGCTCCTGAAGGAGTGATCCGGAAATCCGTGCCGTTATCGTGGAGACCGCCGATTGACGCCATGCCATACAAATTGCCGTTCTGGTCGGGGATCAGCGAGCCCCAGGTTGCGTTGGGCCAGCCATCGACACCGCCGGTGAAAGTATGCAAAACGGTGAGCTGGCCGCTCGGATCCAATTTGTAGACGGTTCCACAACCGTAGTCGTTGCAATCGTTACGATTACCGGCAGTATTGGTTATGCCATAGAGATTTCCGGAAGAATCACGGTAAAGTCCACCCTGAGGGAAGCCGCCATCCGTTCCACCTTGAAAGGTATATAGGATGGTGTAAGTCTGCGCAGATGCTGTGGCCACAGCGAATGTCAACAGAAGCAAGCCAGCCGCGACGGCTGGGCAGAAACGCGATCTTATGCCACTAAATTGCTTTTGATCGATCATTCTGATCTCCTTAACACAGCAGATGGGATAGAGGGTTGGGAGTGAGACCCGGCGGCGTGCCGTCCCGCTCGCGACTCTATACAGTGCAGAACTGAAAATAAAGAAGAATCAGCGCGGACACAAAATGTTTACAACCCGAATATCGAGTTTGGGAAAAAGCGGAGAGTATTTTCCCGGCTGCAGATGATCGTCGACCAGTCCTGGCGGTGTTTACAAAACTTATGTTTTCTTAACAACTGCGTACCGCCTCATATGTTTAGGTAGTAGGTACGAATGCTTAGCATGTTTCGATCACAAAAGGCGATTGCGATCATCAGCGCTATGGTGCTCAGTGTGTTGTTGATCGCCGCTCCGTGCTTCTCTTTCGGGCAGCAGAATGATGCCGCGCAGCAGGCGGGCGCGCCAAAAAGGACGCGAGTCGTCGGAGTCATAAAATCGATCAGCGGAAACACGGTCACACTGACCACCGATGCCGGAGCTGATGTAAATGTCACTGTTCAGCCGACCACGCGGCTGATGCGATTAGCTTCCGGTCAGACCGATTTGAAGACTGCAACCGCGATTCAATTGAGCGACGTGCAGGTGGGAGATCGGATGTTGGTGGGCGGTACTCTGGCCGACGATGGGAAGTCTGTCGCCGCGACCACGGCCGTGATCATGAAGAAATCTGATGTCGCCGAGAAGCAGCAGCATGATCGCGAGGAGTGGCAGAAGAACGGCGTCGGCGGCGTAGTGAAGGCGGTTGATGTTACCGGCGGTACGATTACTCTTTCTACCGGCACATTGGGGGCGCCGAGCACGATGGCGGTCCACGTGTCGAAAGAGACCATCATTCGCCGTTATGCTCCCGACTCGGTGAAATTTGACGACGCCAAGCCAGGCACGCTCGAGCAGGTCAAAGTGGGCGACCAACTGCGCGCGCGTGGGACAAAGAGCGTGGACGGGAAGGAGTTGGCAGCAGCCGAGATCGTCTCCGGCACATTTCGCAGCATCGCGGCGAGCGTCCTCTCCAGTGACGCTGCAAACGGCACAATTACCGTGACCGATCTTGCGAACAAGCGGCCCGTGACGCTGAAGATCGCTCCGGACTCGCAGATGCACCAGCTGCCGGCGATGTTCGCGCAGCGTATTGCGATGCGTCTGAAGGGTGGAACGCCTGGTCAAGGAGGAACGAATTCCGCGGGCGGTGGGGCTGCACCAAGCCAAGGCGGCGAGACACGACCGAGCGGAGGCGCGGGTTCGGCTGGAGAGTCGCGGCCAGGTGGTGGTTCCGGAGGCGGACGCCCGGGCGGAGCGCCAGATTTTCAGCAAATGTTAAGTCGCATGCCCGCAGTCGAGCTCGGCCAATTGCAGAAAGGCGACGCGGTGATGATCGTCGCTACCGAAGGCACGGCGGAATCGCCGTCGCAGGTCATCATCCTGCTCAGTGGAGTTGAGCCCATTCTTGTGGCCGCCTCGCCCAGTGCGGCCAGCACAATTCTGTCTCCCTGGAATCTGTCGGCCGGCGCAAATATGGGAACGGGAGACACGCCATAAGGGAATACTGTTAGCGCACTACCTTCTCGCCGGACAAAGGTCTAATAGCTGAATGCGTTCGTGTGTTATCGCTTTCTTATTGTGTCTAATTGCTGCCGCGCCTGCGTCAGCGCAAACCGCTTCCGGAACGATGCGCGGGAGGATTACCGATCCTTCGGGAGCGGTTGTTGCCCAAGCAACGATCACGGTTACCGGCCCCAGCGGCAAAACTGTCACGGCCCAAACGAACCATCAAGGCGTTTACGAGATCAATGGCCTTGTCCCCGGAAGTTACAACGTGACTGCAGTTGCGAAAGGCTTTGCGGTAGACAACGAAGCCGAGATTCAGGTTCAGGCCGGTCAGGTCCAACAGCTCGATATCCAACTGCAGATCGCGGTCGAGCAGCAGCATGTTGAAGTGCAGGAAGAGGCGCCGACCGTCAATGTCAGCCCATCGGAAAGCAGCGCGGGCACGCTGATCATCAAAGGCAAGGACCTGGACGCGTTGTCGGACGATCCCGACGAACTGGAATCGGAGCTGCAAGCGTTGGCGGGGCCATCGGCGGGACCGAATGGCGGCCAGATTTACGTTGACGGCTTTACCGCGGGACAGCTGCCGCCGAAGTCGGCGATCCGAGAGATTCGTATCAATCAAAACCCGTTCTCTGCCGAGTACGACAAGCTCGGCTACGGGCGCATCGAGATTCTGACCAAGCCCGGCACTGACAAATTTCACGGCCAGTTGCTGGTGAATGGCAACTCGTCGTACTTCAATACGGGAAGTCCCTTCGTTTCGGAGCAGCCTGGATACTACTCGGAGATCTTTAACGGCAACCTCAGTGGGCCGATCGACAAGAAGGCGTCGTTCTTCTTTACCATTCAACAGCGCGACATCGATAACCAAAGTCTCGTAGTCGCGCAAGTGTTGGGACCGGGAGGCATCGCGACCCCCTACAATGTGGCAGTCCCTAGTCCTTCCAGGCGGCTGAGCATCAGCCCGCGTGCCGACTTCCAACTCACGTCAAGCAACACGCTGACCATTCGTTATCAGTACACGCAGCAGACCCAGGACAACGGCGGCATTGGCGGGTTCTCGCTGCCCTCGTATGGCTACAATTCGCGCAGCACGGAAAACACCGTGCAGATCACGGACACCCAGGTGATCAGCCCGACTATCGTGAATGAGACTCGATTTCAGTTCATCCGCGACAGCGACACGCAGAATCCGCTGAGCACCGCGCCCACGATAACCGTGGCGGGCGCGTTCACCGATGGAGGAAATTCGCAGCAAACTGTGATCGGCAATCAGAACCACTACGAGCTGCAGAACTTCACCTCCATCGCGAAGGGCAAGCACTTCATCAAGTTCGGTGGAAGATTGCGGGACACGCAATACTCCAGCAACCAGAACTCCGGCTTTAACGGGGCGTACACGTTTTCGTCGCTGACTGCGTACCAGGCGGGGCTTCCCAGCCAATTCACGCTGGTCGCCGGATTCCCGCAGACCGCGGTTGCCATGTTTGACGTGGGTATGTATGTGCAGGACGAATGGAAGATCAAGCCCAACCTGACCTTCAGCTACGGACTGCGCTATGAAACCCAGACCGGAATTCCGTACGAAGGCAATTGGGCGCCGCGCTTAAGCCTGGCTTACGGACTCGGACACAGCAAGCAGCCGAAGACTGTTCTGCGCGGTGGCTATGGCATCTTCTACGATCGCTTCTCCTACGACTATCTGCTGACCGCCGAGCGCTACAACGGCTTCACCCAGCAGACGTACACCGTCGCCGATCCCGACTTCTATCCTGCGATTCCAACTCCGGCGCAATTGCAGGGACTGGCGACCAATTCGCCCACGAGTTACCAGGTAGCGAGCAATCTGCATGTGCCGTACACGTCGGAGGCGGCGTTCAGTGTGGAGCGGCAGCTCACCAAGAGCGCGACCGTTTCGGTCACCTACCTGAACTCGCGTGGTGTGCATCAGCTATACATGATCAATGCGAACGCGCCGCTGCCCGGATCAGGTCCCCCCTATAGCCCGCCTCAGCGACCGCTGGGCAATAACGACAATGTCTATCAGTTCAACTCCGGCGGCATCTTCAAAGAAAATCAGCTCATCACCAACGTCCGCTACACGATGGGCAGCAAGATATCGTTGTTTGGCTTTTATGCGCTGAGCTTTGCCGACAGCGATCTTGGTTCCGGAGGCCCGGTGACGATTGGTTCGTCCGGCGGCGGCGGTGGTTTCGGCGGGGCCTTCGGCGGAGGCGGCGGGGGGACGCCGCAGTTTGTTTCTGACTCCTATAATCCTCAGGCCGACTGGGGCTCAGCCTCGTTCAACGTGCGGAACCGCGTGGTTGTGGGCGGAACGTTTGTGCTGCCGTACGCGCTGCGGCTAAGCCCGTTCATCCTCGCGAACTCGGGCACGCCGTTTAACATTGTCCTGCCGACCGACCTCAACGGCGATTCCATCTTCAACGATCGTCCTTACCTGGTTTCCGCATCCACTCCGGGAGCCATGGTGACGCCCTACGGCACCTTCAGCGAAACACCTGTGGCTGGCGCGCCGGTCGTTCCCATCAACTACGGCAGAGGCCCGGCGGTGTTCACGCTGAACCTGCGTTTGAGCAAGACCTGGGGCCTTGGTCCGAAGGTAAAGGGTGGATCCGGTCCGTCCGGCGGCATGGGTGGCCCGGGCGGTGGCGGTCGTGGCGGCGGCGGTGGACTCGGCCCGCGCGGCCTTTCCGGTGGAGGCGGCCCAAGCCCCTTCACCTTCGGCTCGGAAACCAGCCGCAAGTACAACCTGACCTTTAGCGTCAGCGCGCGCAACTTGTTGAACTTCGTGAACTACGGACCTCCGGTCGGCATTCTCGGCTCGAACTCGTTCGGAATGCCGATCTCGTTAGCGGGGGCGCCATTCTCGAATGGCTCAGCCGTCCGTCGCATCGATCTGCAGATGCTGTTTTCGTTCTGAGAAAATAGCTACATCATCGCGGCGAAGATCTTCGCTTGTTCGGCGACGATGCGTTGTTTTGCTTCGAGATTGGGTTTCGAGCGGCCCCACACCAACCTCGTGAGTTCCGCCGAGCAGGATTCCATCGGTGCGCGGAAACATATAGAGGTCACCAGCCAGCAGGCGGATTTCCACAACGCAAGAAGTGGAATCTGCTCAGATAACGGGTTCGCCTGAGTTACGGGTGGTAGCTGAAGTCGATGCTTTTCTGGTCTTTAGCGCCCACCGTGATTGTCTGGGTCTTCTCCCCGTATTTTTCCTGTACTGCCGCGATGTTGTAAGTGCCGGGCGGTAATCCTTGCAAACGGAAGTGGCCATCGTTGCTTGTAACCGCAAAAAAGGGATTGCCGAGGACGTTCAAGTACATGTACATCCACGGATGTTGATTGCACTTCACCGGAATCATGATCTCGGGATTGGAGAAGCTTTTAGCGAGCGGCGGCGCATTTGGCATCTGCGACTGGTTCCACTGTGGGCTTTGCTTGGGCATAGCATGGATGTTATGCAGCGTCTGGTCGTCGTCTTCGAATCTGATCGGCTGACCAACCATGACCGCGGCTATATGCGGAACATAGCGGCATCCTTGCTGCTTGACGGTGACGACCTGCTGCGGCGGAGTAAAGCTCCTGCCGCCAAGCCCGTCCTTCACGTAGACCAGAACATTGGCCAGATGGCCGTTGTCCACCACCAGCTGTTCTGATTCGGTCTGGCCTTTGCAGCCCGGATCGCTGGACATGTCGATGGATTTAGGCTTGGGAGGGGCGCCATCGAAATTCACGGTGCCGGTGATTGTCACGGCCGTAGCCGGATCGCTGGCCGTCACTGGGCCCGCGGTTGCGCTGGCGGTTTGGACCTGAGGCGTGGCGCTCGTTTTGCAAGCGATCGTAAGCGAGAGGCCCAGGAAAGCGATGAGATAACCGCCGAGATACTTGAGTTTCACGAAGCAGTGCCTGACCGGGAAAACAGATGGTATGAACACTTCATTGTACTATTCGAATCAGTTGTGCGAAGGCGGCAAGATAGGCCGATGATTTCATTAGAGCGACCATGATCGTGGGTGACAGTGACAAGTTGAGCGCGAGTTCTCCGGCCAGCAACGCCGTTACTGGCGATAAGGTCTCTGCGTCCGATGCGGCATATCGCGTGACGCATGCAGGTGGACGCAGTCCGAATGTCGCGCAAGCCGTGCTGCTTGGAGGCGCGCTGGCGCAACTGGTTCTGGCGCTGCTAATCACGATTTATCTGGCGCGGGTGTTGTCGCCAGCGGCCTTCGGATTTTTCTCGCTCGTCGGTACTACCTTTATTTTGGCGCGCAAGTTTCTCGATCTCGGCCTGAGCAATGTCGCTGCGCGCGACATTGCAGGCAATGCGCAGCGAGAGCGCCCGATTCTCGAGGGGATGATGGCATACCGGCGTGTTGCCGGTGTTGTCCTGGCGTTGTCGTTGTTTGCCTTTGCGTTTGTGCAGAGCGGAGGGGTGGAGCGTTGGATTCTGCTCTCTGTCGGCGTGGTGCTTCTCTTCACGGAGCCTGCGGCGCTCGATCCGGTGTTCCAGGTCCGGCAGGCGCAGGGAGGACCGGCGCTGCTGAACATTTTCGGCGGGCTGCTGGTGCTGGCAGGTAGTGTTTGGTTCAGGCGGCTGGCTTTCGCGGGTGCAGCGTTCGCGTGGCTGCTGGTTATGCGCGAGGCGTTGACGCTGCTTTTCACTAAATTACTGGCGGAGCGGTTGCTAGGGTATCACCCCAAGCCTGGATTTCAGGGACGAGAGCTGAAAGCATTTGTTGGTCCAGCACTGATCTTCGGTCTGGCGAGTCTGGTCTACACCATCTATTTTCACTGCGATGTGTTCTTCGTATACGCGCTGCGCGGCAAGGAGGAATTGGGAGCATACGCCGCCGCTTTTCGCCCGATCAATCCTCCCCTGTTGCTTCCGTGGCTGCTAATGGTGCCGATGATACCGGTGCTCGCGAGGGTGGCGAGCAGCGACCGAGAACGGTTTGTCCAGCAGGTGCGAAGCGCGTGCGGGTTGGCTCTGGGTATCGGGGCGTGTGGGTTGGTTGCGGGCGTTATGCTGGCGCCGGATTTGATACTACTGCTTTATCGCGGGCGATATCTCACTGGGCCGCTTTCCTGCGTGGGGGCGTTTCGCTGGCTGGCGATCGCGCTGGGCCAGGTGTGCGTCACAACGCTATTGACGACGTCGCTGCTGGCGGATCGTAAGGAGAAGTTATTGCTCGGAATTGGCGTGGCCGCGTTGGCTGTCAATGCTGCGATGAATCTTGTATTGCTGCGACACTACAATTTCACCGCGGCGGGATTCGCGACTGCGGCGACGGAACTGTTGTTCCTGGTATGCGCGCTGGCCGGATTTCGAATTGCGAGCGGACGAAGCGCGTTGGATGCCAGAACTGTCCTGTATCTGACGCCTGCGGTTGTTATGGCAGTGCTGTTGTGGTTTATTCCTGGTGGAGCAGTACTGCGAGTGGGGTGCGGGATTGCGCTGGGAATGTTGTCGGTCGGAGCGATCCTGTGGTCGCCTGAGGCACGCCGATTCAGACAAGAGATGCGATCATCTGCGCCAGTGTTCTAACTACCATGCCGAAGTCCGATCCAGTCGAGAAGGCGCTCAATGCGCTCGGCGAGTTGCGTTACTCGAGTTCGCCGGAGGCGGTCGCCAAGGAACTGCGCATTCATCTGGCGAACAAATCGAACCTGGTGGTGGCGAAAGCCGCGAAGATCACCGGCGAGCTGCATGCGACAGAATTGATTTCCGCGCTGGTCGCGGCATTCGAGCGGCTGATGAAAGATCCTCAGCGACTTGATAAACGCTGCGCAGCAGTGACTGAAATTGTCAGTGCATTGTACGAACTGGACTATTGCGAGCCAGAGGTTTATCTGCGAGGTCTGCGGCATGTTCAGATGGAAGCTTCGTTCGGGCCGCCGGTGGATACGGCTGCCCCGCTGCGCGGGATGTGCGCACAAGGGTTGCTGCGAACGCGGTGTCGCGATGCGATAACGGAGGTATTGCCGGTGCTTGTCGATCACGAGCCACCGGCGCGATTGGGCGCAGTGCGTGCGCTGGCGCTGAATGGTGGCGACGCTGGAGTGCTGTTGCTACGCCTGAAGGTTCTGACCGGAGATTCCGAGCCGGAGGTTTTGCGTGAGTGTTTCTCTGGGTTGCTGGCGGCAGCGCCCGAGTGCTCGCTTGCTTTCGTGGCGAAATATGTCGACGACGAGGATGAGATGACGGTGGAGGCTGCCATTTGGGCGCTGGGCGAGTCGCGCCTGCCGTCTGCGTTGGAGATCCTTAAGGAGAAGTGGGAACGCACGGTGGATCGGGAGGCGAGAAAGATTCTGCTGGCGGCCTTAGCGGCGTCGCGTCTGCAAGAGGCGCTGGACTTTCTATGCTTGCAGTTGCGGACAGCGAATTCACGAACAGCCAATGATGTGCTGCAGGCGCTCGCTCCGTATGCGGGGAGCGAGAGTATCAGGAAGGCTGTGGCCGCCGCAGTTCAAGAACGCGAAGAGGCATCGGTTACAGCGGCGTTCAACGAACGCTTTTCGAGGTGACGACGGCTCACTTCGCCTGCAGTAATGCCTGAATCTTCTGTTGAAGCGCGGGCAGATCGGTAGCGCCGACGTATTTGGCGGCGATGCGGCCGTCACGGCCAATCAAGAATGTCACCGGTAATCCCAAAACTCCCCCGTACGATTCGGCGAGGTTGGCATTCCCGATCGCGACCGGATAGTTCATCTTGAACTGCTGGTAGAACTCCTGGACCGGCTTGGCATCATCATCCATCGAGATACCGATCAACTGCAGACCTTGCGGACCGAGGGTGTTCTGAAATTCGACGAATTGCGGAATCTCGCCACGACAAGGTGTGCACCAAGTCGCCCAGAAGTTCAGCAGCACGACTTTGCCCTGATAGTTGGCAAGAGCGAGCGGCTTGCCAGCGAGATCCTGGAGCGAGAATTGCGGTGCAGGCGAATCGACAGCGCCGGGGTGTCCCGTGCCGGAGTGTGAGCGATGGCGGCCGGCTTCATACAACGAAACTGCAAGCAGCACCACAATGATGATCAGAACAAGTCTTCTGGTCGGCATTATCAGCCTTTGATGGTGGGATAACCTTTATCGACCCAATCGACGCCGAAGTTGTTCGCGATATAGAGCACCTGCACGGAGGTGAATCCCATCGCGTGTAATTCATTGTAAGCTGGGCGGACGTTGGGGCAATGGCTCCACGGGCAGCAGCCACAATACAGAACAATTGACTGGTTGCGCGGCAGAGACTTCACGCGCGTGCGCAGGCGTTCCAGTCCCTGCTTGTCGGAGGTTGCGCCGATGTACTCAGCTCCGGGAATGTGCGCCTGCATGAAGAGAATCGACGGGCCGACGTTCAGCACCAGCGGCTTCTGTCCGGAGGGCGATTGCAGCAACCGGACGAGATCTCCCGGATTAAGGAGTTGGGAGCTGCCGGGCGGCAGATCGGAGGCGCCCGAAGATTGCGTGTGGCCGATGGCCGGGAACAAGGCCAGTATGACGACAAGCTGCGATATGAGAAAGCTTCGCATAACCACGTCCGCTCCCAGAGTAACTGATGGAAGCCGCCGCGCCAATCCTGGCTTCCCTGGCTCACGTACAATCAGGCGAGATGGAGCCGGAACGATACAAGGCGGCTAGTGTGACGGCAGCCGCTCTCAAGGGATCGGTGCTGGGAATCATTCTTCACGACGTATGTGAGGAGATCCGGCTGGAAGAGCTGCGCGAGATGCTGGGAGCACGCCGGGTCGAACCCAGGTTCAAGCACTCGACGCCGGAGCATGTGCGCTTCGAGAAGCCGCCGGTAGTGGAACAACTGGGGCCGGTAGTCCTGCCCAGCGGCGAGAAACTGACGCCCCAGATCAAGTATTACGATTACGGGGTCATCAGCGTACTGCTGGAGTTGCAGTTTGAGGCGGACTGGGATGGTCTGGTGGAACTGGCGGCGCGCTGGGTTCCCAATGCCGAGCTGGAGCGGCAGGCACAACAGATCATTCGCGGGCGGCTGGAGAAAATCACTTCAGCCATCGAGCGACCGTACGCGGACTGGCTGTCTGAGGACTATTACATCTTTCTGTTGAACGCTGTGCCCGGCAGTCCGACAGGGCACGACCTGGTGGGCGAGCATGCGTTCCAGATTGCGCAAATCCTGCGCGGCGAGCACGCTCCGCTGGCAAGCAATGTCAACGACGATGCGGTGCAATCGAGCGTGTTCTACTATCCGCGCGATCTGGTAACGGTGGGCTGGAATGCGGCGCTGGTATATGACACGCCGGCGGGCGCGGCAACAGCAGTGCAGATTCTGGAGTACGTCAATTCGCAGTTGCTGGAATTTCGCCACTACGACGAGTGGCTCACGCGGGAATTGGACAGAGTTTACCGATCGTTGAAGCGGCCGGCCGGACTCTGGCGGCGATGGAAAATGCGCAGCGAAGCGCTGCGGCTCAACGGCATCACGGTCGAGATCACCGAGCTGGCTGAGCGCTCGGAGACGGCCATCAAGTTCGTGAGCGATATGTATTCAGCGCGTCTGTACCGGCTGGCCGCTACCAAGGTTGGCGTGCCGGAGTACAAAAGTCTGGTCAACGAAAAGCTGCACACCGCAGAGAGCCTTTATCGGTTCCTCATCGAGGAGTTCCATCAGAGCCGCGGGTTTGTGCTGGAAGTGATGGTCGTCATCATACTTTTGATCGAGTTGGTGTTTCTGTTTCGCGGTAAGGGGTAGATAAGAACCAAAGACCAATTTGAGCGCATTTGGACGCGCAATGATCGCCGCAGTAATGTCTGGCGATTCAGGATTTGCCCAGAGGAGGCCCCATGGCACACTCCAGTAAGGAATTGAAGGAACGCTTGGCGCGCTACCAGCAAATTCAGCTTAGCGTGACCGGCAGAACGTCAGGACGAACGATCTCGCGGCCCGTGTGGTTCGTTCTGGAAAAAGATACGCTGTACTTACTGCCGGTCGCAGGATCGGACACGCAGTGGTACAAAAACGTCTTGCACAATCCGCGAATTAGCATCTCGGCGCGGGGTGAAGATAGGGAACTCAGCGTTACTCCAATTACTGCTGCCGCAGAGGTCAAGGCCGTGGTAGAGAAATTCCGGGAGAAGTATGGAGCTGAGGACGTAAAGAAATATTATTCCAAGCTCGATGTAGCTGTTAGAGCGACGATATAGTGCAGTCAGACCGCAGAGTCTGGCTTGCGGGCGGCAAGATGAGAGGAGACACAATGAAGCTGGATCACTTTACGAAAGCACTGCTGCTGGTTATCGCCGTTCTGCTTGCGATCCTTGTGTTTCGCCCGGTCGTTCAGCCGCCGCCCGTGCAAGCGCAGGCGGAGGAAGGCTATCCGTTTTATGTCGAACCGGGCTACACCATGATTCGCAAACCCGATGGCACGGCGCAGATGTACGGGAAGATGATGATCGATATGCGCAACGGCGATATCTGGGGATTTCCTACACTGGCGCAGGGGCCCTATCCAGTCGATACGGCGCAGACCAAGCCGCCGAAGTCGTATCCCATGTACTTGGGGAAGTTCATGTTCAGCGAGACGGCGAGGTGAGAGGAAGCTGCGAGCTACTAGCCGGACCGCAGATCCCTCGGCTCCGCTCGGGATGACAGCATTAGTTTTGAAATCTGGATGCCGCCAACGCAAAGCGGCAGGAGTGTCAGTCCTGCCGCCTCAGCTAATGCGCTAGTTGCTAATCGCTTCTTTTACAACAGCTCTTCATTCCAGTTCTGCAGGAAGTTCTTTACCTCGGCCATGAACTGATCGGCAACCGCCCCATCGATGACGCGATGATCGTAGCCGATGCTCAGGCGGATTATCGAGCGAATGGCGATGGAATCCGCGCCGTCCTGATCGGTCACAACCACCGGCTGTTTCACGATACCGCCGACGCCCAGGATCGCCACTTGGGGCTGGTTGATGATCGGCAAGCCGAACATTGCGCCGAAGATCCCGGGATTCGTGATGGTGAAAGTTCCACCTTGCACTTCCTCCGGCTTCAGCTTCTTGCTGCGGGCGCGTTCGCCCAGATCGCTGATAGCGCGCTGCAGGCCGACAAAGCTACGCTCCTCGGCATTCTTCACGACGGGAACAATCAGTCCCCAATCCAGCGCGACAGCGATGCCAAGATTGATGGATGGGTGGTAATGAACATTATCGCCTTCGAGCGACGAGTTAATGATTGGCCACTTGCGAATGCCGTGGATGACGGCGCGTGCGAAGAATGGCGTGAAGGTGAGTTTATTACCGGTGGCCTGCTCGAACTTCGACTTCATTCGCTCGCGAAGCTTGACGATGCGAGTGACATCGATCTCAAAGACGCCGTGCACGTGCGCGCTGGTGCGCTTCGACATGACCATGTGCTCGGCAATTTTCTTGCGCATGACCGACATGGGCACGACGTCGCCGGGCGTGACGCCGCCAACAGGCTGGAGCGGAGCCGTGACCGCAGGCATGCTCGCGGGAGCAGCGGGTGCGGCTGGCGGGGCGTAGGCAGGAGCAGCCGGCGCACTCGGCGGCGCTGCGGGCCCACCTGCTCCGTGCTTGGCGATGAACGCCTCGATGTCGTCTTTAGTGATGCGACCACCTATGCCGGTGCCCGAGACTTTGGTCAAGTCGACATTGTTCTCTTTGGCGATGCGCCGAACCAGCGGGCTGGAGCGAACCCGTTCCTGATCGCCAGCATCGGTGGACTCCTCGACCTTGCCTTGCTGCTGGCGCTCCAATCCTGCTTTCTCATCGGCAGAGAGGTCGGCGGGGACGTTCTGCGCGGCCTTAGGCTGTTCGGCTTTGAGAGGCTGGGCAGCTTCGGTTTGGCTTGCGCGTGCGCCATTACCTCCGGCTGCAGATTGCGCTTGAGCCGGAGCCGAGGTTGCGGCACCTTCCTCTGCGATGGTCCCGACAACTGTGTTGACCTGAACGGTGTTGCCTGCCTGGACCTTAATGTCCTGCAGGGTGCCGGACGCGGGCGCAGGGATCTCGGCATCGACCTTATCGGTCGAAATCTCAAACAACGGCTCGTCTCGCTGCACCTTTTCGCCAGGTTGCTTGAGCCACTTGGTAATGGTTCCTTCGAAGATGGATTCCCCCATCTGGGGCATGATTACATCTGTCGGCATATCTTCCTTCCGCGGGGTTTCTAACTGGAACTCAACATTGCAGCAAACCATCGATTATATCGCGGTTGTGCCGCATCCATCTTGCGCAAACGAGCTAGCGGGCGAGAGTCAGAGCGTCTCTCGAGAGCCAGATATAGATATAGGATGAATCGGACTTCCCAAACGATACACCTCACGTGTTGGAAGCGGTACGCGGGTTTGCGAATAGGAACGACCTGCGCTGCGATTGCTGTATCTTAGTAGCTGCGACGATGTTGTCCCTCAGCCAGATCATCTGCATAGCGGTGTTCACGATAGCGTGCGCGATCATGTTTTACGCGCTCATTGGCTATCCGCTGCTGCTCGACTGGCTTGCCAAGCGCGCCGATAATCCCGTTCTCAGAGATGACAAACTGCGAACCGTGTCTTTCGTGATTGCCGTGTACAACGGCGAAAAATTCCTGGAACGCAAGCTGAAGGACATCTTCGCCCAGAATTATCCGCGCGAACTGATGGAAGTGCTGGTCGTCTCCGATGGTTCAACCGACCGCACGGACGAAATTGTCGGCAGCTTCGCCGGTCAGGGAGTGAAGTTCTTGCATGTCCCGCACGGCGGCAAGGCTGCTGCCCTGAACGCTGGCGTGCCTCTGGTTTCGGGCGAGATCCTGGTACTCAACGATGTGCGGCAGATACTTGATCGCGATTGCCTGCGCAAGGTCATTGCCTGTTTTGGCGATCCCAAAGTTGGCGGGGTAAGTCCGCAGACTGTCATTGTGCAGGGCGAAACCCGGGAGGAGACGGCGACCAGCCTCTATTGGCGCTATGAGCTGTGGATTCGGAAGCGGATGACGCGCATCGACTCGACCTTTGGCTACACCGGCGCGTTCGCCGCCATGCGCCGCTCATTGTGGGTGCCGCTTCCACCCGGCACTCTGCTGGATGATGTCTACGAGCCGCTCGTGGCCTTCTTCAAGGGCTATCGCATCCTGCTGGAGCCGAGTGCCACCATGTACGACTTTCCGACCGTGTTGAAATCTGAATTTCGGCGGAAGGTGCGGCTGCAGGCCGGCTTGTATCAGACGCTAAGAATGATGCCCGAGATGTTCAGTTCGCGGAACCGGATGCGGCTGCATTTCCTGTCGGGGAAGTATGGGCGAATCGTCATACCGTATTGCATGATTGCTGCCGCGCTGGCGACTATCGGTCTGCCTCCATATTGGAGAGCCGTCGCAGCCTGGGGACAGGTTCTGTTCTACGGACTGGCGGCACTCGACATGGTGGTCCCGGACGGTGTCGGGTTTAAGAAATTAACTGCCCCGATACGGACGTTTGTTGTGCTGATGGCGGCGTCACTCGCGGCCGTGCGGGTCTATTTCGTGCAGCCGACGAGCTTGTGGAAAGACGTGTCGTACCGGCCATCGGTCGCCGAGCGGCCGCAGCCATCAGAGCCAAAGGTACCTAGCGGAACCGGCGTTTGAATGTCTAGGCGGCTTTCCTGCTTTTCTCCTTCTCTCTTGCGATCCGCTCCGAGAGCAAGTTCTTCGCCTTGTTCAACTCTGCCTTGCGAGTGGCGCTCAGATTATGGCCCGCGCGGTTGATGTAGAAGGTCAACATCCGCATGCCGGATCCCGGTCCCTTCGGCGAAACCTTCTTTGATGCCAGCGAGCGCGCGATGACTGCGGCGCTCTTATTGAACAGACCCTCGGGCGGATGGGTTGAATCGGTTGTGACAGACGCAGACCAGCGTCGGGGCTTGGACGTTGAGCTTTTCTTGTGCGTCGCTGAACTTCGCATGCGGACCTCCGTAATTTCTCTAGATGAGAAATCGAAGGCAGGTGATTGCCACGTTTAGTGCCAGCGGTCGAACAGTTCCCACCAGATCAGCTTTTGCCATTCGGTGAGGTAGGTCTTGGCCCACTCGCGGTGCTTCCACCAGGGTGTGCCGAAGAGGTATGAATTGTCGGCGGCAGCAGCGGTCCAGCGATACTGCGGCAGACGATTGCTGAAGATCGAGAGCGCTCGCCGCGTGTGGTAGTTATCGGTGACAACGAGGCCGGAATGCGGAGACGGTTGCAGAGTTTTCATGCAAGCGCCCACGTTAACGGCTTCATCCTTGGTCGAGTCGCCAGTGATGGGACAGACGATGATGCGCGAGGCTTCGGGCCCGGCGGTGCGCGCCACCAGATCGGCAGCTAGCTCGGTATACGAATGTCCGTAAGTAACGTAGGTGGTGGCGTCGAGGATCAGATGTTGACCATAGCCCTGGCGAAGCAGCTTCAGACCGCGATAGTAGCGATCGTCGGCCGTGTCACCAGCGAGCACGACGATGACGTCGGATTTCTGGAGATTATTTACCACCAGGTAGTTGCCGGCCTCGACAAAGAAGATCGCGCCCAACAGGAGCAGGAGCACAACTATAACGAGCAATCGTTTCATGCGATAAGTAGGAGGTAAGGCAACATCAACACTAGCACGGCGGAAAGCGATCGGAAACCTGGCTACATGTGGGGAGGCAACTCTTCGGGCCACTCAACGACGATAACCTTGCCGTCGGGTTCGCGTTCGAGCACCGGCCCGTAGAGTCCGAGCAGATTGCGGCGCCACCACATCCCGGTGGCGCGCTTCTCCGCCATCGAGGTGAACCAGTATTGCCAGAGCATGGCGCGCACCTGTTTCGGCGGAGCCTGCGGAAATGGATTGCCGGCGAAGAGCGCAAGCACATCAGACGCGCCGGCAAGCAGACGCTCTTCAGTGCTGGGAACGATGAGGTTCTCGCGCCAGGAGCCGAGCGAGGCGAACCACAGATTCCAATCAAATCGCGGCTGATAAGGCGCGTAGATGCGCGGGTATTCGTTCAACGCCTGCGGCTTGTAGCGGAAGGGATAGGCGGTCCAATTCTGTCCGTCGTTCGAGCCTTGAAACTCGATTTCGTATCGGCCGCGAGTCATGACCGCAAAGAGACCATAGCGATTGGCGATGCGAAATGGTTCGAGTGCGGTGACCGGCGAGATTGGCAGAGGTGCGCGCGGAAACAACAACCAGATCATCTGTAACGTAGTCGAGTAGAAGATCCAGATCAGCATAACGCTGGTGAGGGCCACTTTGAGTGCGGTGATGGGATTCGGCCTGCGCCGTGCCGGCAGCGCTGGCTCGTCCGTCGCAGGTTGTGACGGTTCTGCCGGTAGAGCTTGCGTAACGACCGCTTGCGAAAGCAGCTTTTCCTTCCAACGTGCAGGCGTGAATCGCAGGATGAAGCGATCGTCAAGCAGTGATACTCCCAGCAGCAGAACAAGGTAGTTGAGGAATGTATAGTTCGCCGTCAGGATGACTGGGATTTGCCAGAGCGTGACGATGAAGAAGCACGCGATGCGCCAGTGTCGCGGCAGAAACAGCATGAAGACCAGGCCGAGCTCGAGCACCAGAGTCGCGCCGGTCGCAAACGCGTGAAACCAGTGCGGCAGATGCTGCACATACCAGCCGACCCACGTCGGCAGCGGACCGTTCTGGTAGTAGTCATCCATGGCGGTGAAGTGACGCCACTCGGGATCGCCGCTGGCCAGCTTCACGATGCCGGATTCGAAGTAGATGCGAAACCACTCCCATTGCAAAAGGAAAAGACTCGCGCGCGACGGTGGACTGGATGCGCCCAAACCGGGGCGCAAGCCTGGGGGCGCGAAGAAGAGCGAGATAAATCCTGCTTCCAGCAACATGCCGTCGGACTGATAGCCGGAAAAATCCTGTGCCGCTGCCACAAAAGAAAGGAAACAGACAAAGCTGATGAACAAGGTCGCGCGCGGCCAGACATTCAAAACGAGCAACAGGGACGCGATGATTCCTGCCCAACAGATCCCGACGAGCATGTGATTGCTGCTGGAAAGCCAAAGCAGTGTCGGAGTAAACCAGAGGCGTGAGGAGCCAAACTGGCGAGTTACGGCTTCGAGATACTCACCGGCAGGAAGAATTCCATCGGGGCCGATGAGGCCGCGAATCTGGAAGAGGAGTGCGTAGAAAGCCGAAAAGTAGATGAGCCCGAAAGCCCGCAAGAAAATCCAGCGAGGGATGAGCCGATCAGACAAGCCCGCTTCCGAATCGAACAACCTCCGGATCGTGACGGCGGGAGCCCAACTCATAGGTAGTGCATTATATCGTCGAAGAAAGACGATGACCGAGGCATCGTGCCTGTCTTATGAAAATGAGTATCGACGGAGTGGGGCTGGTTGGCTGCGACTAACTTCGGTTGGGATCGGCCTGCATGATGGCAGCAATGGCTTCGACCACGCGCCGCCAGCGGCTGTGATCCGACAATAGTTGCTTTTTTCCCGGGGCGGTGATGCGGTAGTACTTTGCGCGTTGCTTGCTTTCGCTCAACTTCCACTCCGAACGAACCCATCCCTGGCGTTCGAGTCGGTGAAGCGCTGGGTAGAGCGAGCCGGTCTCGACCTGCAGGACATCACTGGAATTACTGCGGATGGCTTGGCTGATACCGTAGCCGTGCTGCGGTCCCCATTGCAAGGTCTGGAGGATGAGCATGTCGAGTGTGCCTTGTACCAATTCAACACGGTTCTTGGAATGCTCTTTGGGCGCCATTATGAAGCTACACTATCCCACCTTAACTAGGCTGTCGATTGGCAAACTAGCATCATTTTGTTGTCGAAGTTGCCGCAGCGTGATGAGTGGAAGTGGATCAGGTGTCCTGATGCGCCGGTGATCGGGGTGATTCTGTGTCGCCCTGAGTGGGGCTCGGGCATACATGGCGTCCGTACACCCAGGGCTTCCTCCACCCCAGTCCGCGCGAAAGCTGCGCGAATTGAGGACCTCAGTCCGTGCTAGGCTAACCACTTACGGAATTGTCCGCCGTTGTTTGCCGGTATCAGCAAGAACCAACGACCTCAAGTTTGTAATGAATTTCCGCCTGCGAGATTGTACTTGTGGCTCGATGCAATCATCCTGGAATGCCATAGATCCTGATCTTGCCATCGACTGCTACGGCGACAAACCTGTTGGTTTCAACATCCTTGAATTGCACGACCCGATGCCCATCCCTGGCAAGTTGACCCCAGCGACTGGGCTTCTCCGGATTCTGCTCAATGGCCTGGTACTTCCGGCCGCTCGTTGTGAATGCCACAGTTCTTAGACGTTGTGCACTGGTGCGGTGGACGGGAAGCCGCTCTCCATCTAGATCAACGGAGGTGCCGGTCATCATCTGTTGAGCTATCGAAGCGAGAACTACTGTGTCAACCATTTCGAACAGAATAGATGAAGCGGAGCAAATATCCGCTCCGTGACGACCCCGAATGTCGCAAACTGGCTCAGTTAGGCGGACTTTCAACTCTGCCGTAAACCCATCAGCAACAATGCGAGGGCCTCAGGGCGTCGGTTTAGACGGTTGGTCGGTGTCAAGAAAGAGGGGGATTGTAGTTGATGTTGCCCAGGATCCAGTTGATGCCATACTTGACTCCCAGTTCGTAGATCATGCTGGGAGCTTTGGTGCCATCGTTCTCCGCGATGGCGCACAGGTTGAGTACACGATTAATCTCGTCTTCGCCAACCTTCACCGTCAGCATCGTTATCTCCTAAGGTCTTGCCCAATGCAGACAAATCGATCGGCCACGTATGCAGAACGAAATCGGCGGTGCCCTACAGACATTTCAGCTTTTCAGACTTAGCTGACTAGACATCGGCCCGCCGGAAGCGGATCTGAGACATTGGTCGGGGCGACTGGATTTGAACCAGCGACCCCCTGCGCCCAAGGCAGGTGCGCTACCAGGCTGCGCTACGCCCCGACTCTGTTGCTCTTCCGATTCTAAATCATGTTGGCTTGCGGTTCGATCTGCCCCATCCCTTCGTCAGGCATATCGGTGTGCGATCTCCGCGTTGGTCATGACCGAGGCGATCTTGTCCTTCATGTAGCGCAGCGAGATCTCGTGATGTTCGCGATCGTAGGAGTCGATGCAGTCGGCCGCCAGGATCAGAGGGATATCACGCTGATAGGCATCGATCGCCGTCATGCGAATGCAAGCGTGGGTGTTGATGCCGGCAAGAATCAGCGCGTCGGGATGAATCTCGGCCAGCAGTTCATCAAGATTGGTGCCGAAGAAGGCGCTGTAGCGTTTCTTGATGACGACGGTGTCGGAAGGATCGACATTGAGTTCAGGAGCGATTTGCGAGCCGCGCGTGCCACGGATCGTGATGTGGACTCCTTTCGCTCGCATTTCCGCGAAGGCGTCGCTCAGGTCGGGCTCAAACTCCTGGCGAACCCAGATCACGGGATGATTCGCGGCCCGCATGATCGCGACCAATTCGTTCGTCAAACGCAGCAGACGATCACGAGCCGCCGCAGGCCACGAGTCGAGGAAGTCGTTCAGCAGATCGATGACGAGGAGCGCGGGTCGGTTCATCGGTTGCGATTCTTAGGAACTATGGTTCGCCGCAAAGATGCAGCTCTCGAGCGACTTCCGAAAGGCGCCGATCCCGGCTCCACAGCAGAGTGTTGCTAAGCGCTGCCGAAGCCAGGAGATGGGCGTCGATCCAGCCAATGCCGCGGCCCATGAGGCGGCGGCGCTCAATAAACGCCAGCACCTCATCATGACCAACTACCGGTACCTGTGGCAGCCTCTGCAGCAGTGTCAGCACTTCCGCGCGGCGGCGCAGGGAACCGCAGGCAAGTTCCCCGATGACGAAGGGGTGGCATTCGACTTCGTCTCGATGAAGGAGTGCGCTGAGCGTGGCATCGCCCCGCCGCAAATGATTCACCCAAACCGACGCATCAATCAGCATGGCCAACTGCGCGCGGGAGGGTGTGCCGGCGGCGGACTGGACGCAGACCTGGCTCGCTGCCCCCTAAAGCCGCTAACCGTCTGGCGCTTTCCCTGGCGATCAAGGCTTCGAGTCCAGCACGAACGACCGCAGTCTTCTCGGCAATGCTACTAAGCCGAGCCGCTTCTTTGAACAATGCATCGTCGATATTCAGCGTTGTTCTCATATGCATCAGTATGCATCATCCATACATATCATTCAAATCTCCTCTGGCAGTTGTCACAAGCAATCCGCCGTGGCAGCGGCCTAACTGGCCACTGGCCACTAGCCACTATTTTTCACTCCAGCCCAAACTCCTTCCATCGCTTCGTCACTCGCGCTTTGGTCACTTCGTCCATGCGGATTTCGTCGGGCCAGGGGCGGGTGAATCCTTCGCTCGGCCATTTGCGCGTGGCGTCGACGCCCATCTTCGATCCGTAGTCCGGCAGGCGCGAGGCGTGATCGAGCGAATCGATCGGGCCGAGGACGAACTGGATGTCGCGCTCGGGATCGATATTGTTCAGCACCTTCAGCGTTACTTCGCCGAGGTCCTGCACATCGACATCTTCGTCGACCACGAGAATGCATTTCGTCGACATCGCCTGGCCGAGCGCCCAGATGCCGCTCATCACTTTGCGCGCCTGGCCGGGATAGGACTTCCTGATCGACACGATCATCAGGTTGTGGAAGATGCCTTCGATGGGTAGGTTCACGTCGACGATCTCGGGAATGGTGAGGCGCATCAGCGGCAAGAAGATGCGCTCGACCGCTTTGCCCATGTAGGCGTCTTCCATCGGCGGCTTGCCGACGATCGTGGTCGAGTAGATCGGATTCTTGCGATGCGTGATGCAGGTGACGTGGAAGACGGGATAGAGATCTTCGGGCGTGTAGAAGCCGGTGTGATCGCCGAAGGGGCCTTCCATGCGCAGCTCGTCGAGCTGCGCGTAGCCTTCGAGGACGATCTCCGACGACGCCGGAACTTCGAGATCGACGGTCTCGCACTTCACCAGCTCCAGCGGCTTCTGCCGCAGGAATCCGGCGATCATGTACTCCTCAATGTCTGGCGGCGCGGGGACGATGGAGGAGAACATCACCGCCGGCTCAGTCCCAATCGCGACCGCGACTTCCATCCTTCCGCCAACCTGCTTTCCTTCGGCAACACGCGAGCCGCCCGAGGAGCGCGCCATCATATCGAGAGCGGCGCTGACGGGATGAGCCTCGCCCGCGGCTGCGGCGCGGCGCATCTGCTCGCGATAATGTTCGGCGCCCTGCTTCTGCCGCTGCCAGTGCATGCCGGTGCTGTGCGAATCGTAAATCTGCATGCGGTAGGTGCCGGAGTTCCGCTTGCCGGTCTTCGGATCTTTCGTGATGACCGACGGCAGCGTGATGAAGCGCCCGCCGTCCAGCGGCCAGCATTGCAGAACAGGGAAGTCATGGAGCGAGAAGTTGTCGCGCTTGATCACTTCCTTGCATGGGCCGGTGGAGACTTCCTTGGGGAAGAACTTGCCCATCTCGGCGAGCATCGGCAACATCTTGATTTTGTCGAGCAGGCCCTGCGGCGACTTCACATCCATGAACATCTTGATGCGGTCGGCAATCTCGTCGAGCGAGTCGACGTTGAGCGCCATCTTCATGCGGCGCTCGGAGCCGAACTGGTTGATGAGAACTTTCGCACCGGGATAGCCCTTGACGTTCTCGAAAAGCAGCGCCGGACCACCCGGGCCGTGTGAGCCGCGCGGTCCCCACTTGGAGACGCGGTCAGTGATTTCGGCGATCTCCAGGATGGGATCGGCTTCGGCTTTGATGCGGATGAGTTCGCGCGCGTCGTCGAGCGCGGAAATCCATTCGCGAAGATCGTAGTAGGCCAAGGGTGACCTCGAAGAAAACTGGTTTAGTAAGTACGGGCACGATTATAGAAGGAAGGCGAACAATGATGTCCCGGACGGACAGCAGGTCTCTCGACTCGGACTAAAGTCCTCGCTCGGGATGACAAAGGTATGAAATAGCCGCCTACGGCGCGGCTAAAGCCGCGCCCCTTCAAAACTCAACTCGCGTTCCTTTCAAGATACCGGTAGCCGAGCCCCTCACGCGCTGAATTGCTTGAACATGGCGCTGATCTCGCGCATGGTTGCAGCTTGCTCGGCGAAGGTGAAGGTGCCATGGTCGTGCATCTCGCGCGCAGCGCGCAGAAACGCACCCAGAGCGGCACGATTCAGAGAGCTGCCCACGCTGATCCGCTTGACTCCCATTGTCGACAACTCAGCCAAGCTTAGCTGCACGCCTTGCAGCCCCATGACGACGTTCACTGGCCGATCGACCGAGCTGACCACGGTGGCGATGTCTTCTTTCGTGGCTAGTCCCGGCGCGTAGAGGACATCGGCGCCGGCTTCCTGATATGCCTGCAGGCGCGCTATCGTGTCTTTCAGATCAGGACGGCCGTGCAGGTAATTTTCGGCGCGGGCAGTCAGCGTGAAGGTGAAGGGAAGCGCGTGGACCGTCTCGGCGGCTGCGCGAACTCGGTCGGCCGAATGTTGCAGGCCATAGATCGGGTCGTCGTCGCGGCCGGTGGCGTCCTCGATAGAACCGCCGACCGCGCCCGCTTGCGCTGCAAGGCGAATCGTCTCGGCAGCAGTCTCCGGATCGTCGCCAAAGCCGTTCTGCAAATCGGCGCTGACCGGTAGATCCGTTGCCGAGGCGATTTCGGAGACATGCTTCAGCATGTGATCGCGGTCGACTGAGTTGTCGAGTTGTCCGACGGAAAACGCATAGCCCGCACTGGTCGTGGCCAGCGCCTGGAAGCCGAGATGCGCCAGAATTCGCGCCGTGCCGATGTCCCAGGGATTAGGAATGATGAAAGCTTGGTCGCGTTGATGAAGGGCGCGAAAGATGCGACCTTTTTCGGATAGAGTGGGCATAATCACCTTTCTGATTTTGTACGTAACCCAGGCGTGCTTGTTTAGGGCGCGAATGAAATATGCGGGCCTTTCAGGACAACATTCAGGAATGTGATGTCGAACGAACTGACCGGATTCCAGAACTTGCGGGCTCGCTTTGGCGTATATAACAGAGGTTCAGACCAAGCTCCGCTATACTCTGATGTCGTTTTTGCGGTGATCGGATTGGAAACAGCGGTTTCACTCCGCAGGAAGGAAATCATGCGACATTCTCGTATTCTCTTAACCGTTCTGTTACTGGTATCCGTCTGTGCCGTCGCGCAGACAATTCCTCCACTTCCCAACACGCCGAAACATCCCGTCGTTGATGAATACAACGGCGTCAAAGTCACCGACGATTATCGCTGGCTGGAGGACGGCACGAGTCCGCAAGTCATAGCCTGGACGAAAGCGGAGAATGCGCATGCACGGGCCATTCTCGACGCGCTGCCGATACGCAATCAGATCCGCAATTTTCTGAGGAAGCTGGACGAGACGAGCTCGCCGGCGTTTTACGCACTGGAAATGCGTGGCGGAACTCTATTTGCCATCAACTATGAGCCCGGCAAGCAGCAGGGCATCTTGGTTACGTTGCGATCGCCGGATGACCTTGTCTCCAAGCATGTGGTGCTTGATCCGATGCAGATCGATGCCACTGGCTCGACGGCGATTCAGTTCTATGCTCCTTCGCAGGACGGCAGCAAGGTCGCAGTGTCGCTCGCTCAGGGCGGAAGCGAGATGGGCTCGGTGCACGTTTACGACGTGGCAACAGGCAAGCCCCTCAGCGATGTGGTGCCGCGGGTGACGGCCATCGGCGGTGGCAGCGTTGTCTGGAAGGAAGACGGCAGCGGTTTCTACTACACGCACTATCCCAGCGAAGGCGAGCGGTCGAAGGAGGACTTGAACTTCTACCAGCAGATTTACTTTCACAAGCTGGGCACGCCGCCAAGTCAAGACACTTACGTCCTGGGCAAGGATTTTCCGCGAATTGCCGAGACGGTATTGAGCGCGAGCGAGGATGGAAAATATCTGCTGGCCACGGTGGGCAACGGCGACGGCGGCGACTATGAGCACTTCCTGTGTGGCCCCGACGGCAAGTGGATGCAGATCACACAATTCTCGGATGGCATCAAGGCAGTCGTCGTCGGCCCGGATGCGGTGTACATGCTGTCGCGCGATCACGCGCCGCGCGGTAAGCTGCTGCGCGCCCCGCTGAGCTCGCCCGAACTGAAGAACGCGAAGGTAATTGTGCCGGAGAGTTCCGCGGTGATTCAGGATGTGCAGTACACGCTGGCCGGCATGGAGCCGATGTTCACTCCCACGGCAACGCTGCTGTACGTGACGGAGCTGGCCGGCGGGCCAACGGAGATCCACGTGTTCGATCACAACGGACGCGAGCTGGGCACGGTGCCTTCGGAGCCGGTTTCGACGATCACGCAGATTTTGCCGCTCGGCGGCGACAACATTCTGTTTGGCAATGTCAGCTATGTCGATCCCATGGCCCGGTACCGCTACGATCCGGTGTCGAAGAAGGTGACGGTTACGGCGCTGCGCGAAACCTCGCCGTATAGCTTTGCCGATGTCGACGTGGTGCGCGACTTTGCGACGTCGAAGGACGGGACCAAAATTCCGCTGACGGTTTTGCGGCGCAAGGGCGCGAAGTTGAACGGCCAGAATCCTGCGGTGCTGACCGGATACGGCGGATTCAATCTGAGCACGACGCCATATTTTGATCCGGTTGGACTGGCGTGGCTCGACGCCGGCGGGGTATATGCGATCGGCAATATTCGCGGTGGCGGCGAGTTCGGCGAGGAGTGGCATCAGCAGGGTGCCCTGACGCACAAGCAGAATGTCTTTGACGACTTCATCGCGTGCGCCGAATACCTGATCGCGAAGGGTTACACCAACCCCTCGCGGCTGGGCATTCAGGGTGGCAGTAACGGCGGCTTGCTGATGGGTGCGGTGCTGACGCAGCGTCCGGATTTGTTCCGCGCAGTAGACTCGGGCGCCGGACTTTACGACATGTTGCGCTTTGAGACGACGCAGAACGGACAGTACAACGCGACCGAGTATGGATCGGTGAAAGATCCGGAGCAGTTCAAGGCGCTCTATGCCTACTCGCCCTATCACCACGTGGAACAGGGAATCAAATACCCTGCGGTGCTGTTGACGGTGGGCGAGAACGATCCGCGGGTCGATCCATGGCATTCGCGCAAGTTCGCGGCGGCGCTGCAGGCGGCAACGGCTTCGAAGTATCCGGTGCTGCTCCTGAGCTTCTCGAATGCGGGGCATGGCGGCATCGGGTCATCCGAGGATCAGCAGATCTCGATGGCGACTTACGAATTGGAATTTCTCTATGACCAACTCGACGTGAAGTGGGTCGAGCCGGAGACGGCGCACTAACGCATCACAGGAACGCGAATCTGCAATTCCTGGTAAAAAGGGCGAGCACCGGGGCCGATATATTCCACTTCGGTGCGGCTTGTAAGGGTTGCGCTAGTTTTCGATTGGCGGTCGCCGTATCGTTCTTACTTGACCAGCTTTTGCAATACCGTGATCAGTTGCTCGGCGTTGAACGGTTTGACGATCCAACCGGTTGCCCCGGCTTTCCGTCCGGCATCCTTTTTTTCGGCCTGCGACTCTGTGGTAAGCATGAGTATGGGAACGAAGGAGTATCCCGGTAGCTTGCGAACAGCGCTAATCATTCCGATTCCATCCAGGTTGGGCATGTTCAGGTCGGTAATGATCATGTCAAACTTGTGAACCCCGGCCTTGAGCAGACCATCTTTACCATCAACTGCGTCCACTACGTCATAGCCCGCTGTCTTCAAGGTAAAGTTCACCATCTGTCGTACACTGGCGGAATCATCGACTGCCAAGATCTTTTTCATCGGTCCTCGCACAGAGCAAGAGGCGACTCCGTCCTCAGATTTTCACCGCTCAAAACAATTCCACTTCATTCCCCGCCAAGGACGCTTGCACGACAGGCAGGGCATGACCGTAGAGTGCTGCTGCCAGCACCTGGCGCTCGGTCTCAGTGGTGTAGGCAGCGGAGAGCCAGCGATCGACTTCTGCGTTGTCACCTGCTGCGGTTGCAGGTGGAGCACCCTTCTCCAGTTCGCTGTGCAGGCCTTCAATTGCCCGCAAAGCCGAGTCGAGCCCATTGAAGTGCATGTCCAAACGGCCTTTGGTCTGCTTTAGCACCGCCGACCGCACGCTCATTCTTTCCATGACTGCCCTAACCTTGAAGGCTTCCTCGGAAACTTGTGACGCGGTCTCGCGAACTGCCGCCAGGCCAATTCGGGTGTGCTCGATCTCCTGCCTGAGCTGGTCGCGCCCGCCGTCGGAAAACACCTCGAACAGCGATGTCATCTGCCGCACTAGATCTGACAACTCGGTCAGCCGCAGACGCGACTGGTCCGCGAGTGTGCTCCAGTCGGAAGAAACTTCTTTGATTAGACTGGCAATGGCAGACACCACCGCGCCGCGCGCGTCCAGGCGCTCCGCCTCGATCAGCCCGTTCATCATGAGAATATGCAGGTGGTCGCGAATAGCTTCGGCGCGATCCAGATGTCCACGGATGAGTGCCATCAGGCTGGAGAGCCCGCCCAGCGTGCTCTGCATTTTCCCACAGCATTCGTGGCTCTTTTGCTGCAAGACCATGATCCGGCCCAGTCGTAGCGACAGCGCCTGCTCCTCATGCAGGACGTTGGCGCTGACCTCCAGAATCGCGGCGGCGCTCAGCTGCTCAATCGCCAGCATGCAGTGCCGCGCCTGCTCTCTCCACAGCGACACCGTCTGTCGGATATTCGTCAACTGGCAGGCTTGAACGTGCAAAGCGGCGACGATCACCGGGAACTCCCGGGATTCCGCCATCCGGGATGCAATGGCCCGCAGGGCCTCTTGTACATGGTCGATCTGCTGGCGGGTAATATCGTGGGCTTGTATGGCCGAGATGACGCCGACAGTCTGCTGCCAGGTCGCCTCGGTGGAACTCCGGAATTCCATCGGTATCGCCGACTGCTGCCGCAGGAGGTTCTCGACTACGGACAAGGTCTGCTCTACGTCGTGTCCCATGAGTTCGACTTCGCCGTGCAACACCGGCAGATTTGCCGAGAGCTCCCGCCTTACCTTCGCGATCGCCTGCTGGTGATTTTCGGTGTCGGTTGCCAGACTTAAGGTCTGCTCGAACAAGTCCTTGGAGAAGGCAGACAGCTCCTGCGCCAGAAGGTGGAAGTTGCGTCCTTCAGCTCCCAGATGCGCTACCTCGATATTGGTCAGCACGCTAAGCGCTCGCAGATGACGGGCGATAGCTTCCTGACTCTGGGTGGCCAGAGTCAATTGACGGAGCATCTGTTCCTCTTGCTCCAGGACCGCGAGGATGGTGGTCGCCGCTTGCACTCTCTTTTCCAGGAAGGATCGCGAATTCTGACACGTGGACTGCATCTCCGAGAGCACTGAAGCCAATGGCCCTTTCTGAACACAAGCCACGATTTCATTCGCATGTTGCAGGACCGTCTTCGCCTCCGCCGCCAGTACCTGGAACGACCGCCCGAGCGATTCCATCTCAGTTTCGCTCGAGGCATCCAGGTCTGCCAGAGCATTCTCGACTTTTGTGAGAACAGCAAGAGCGTTGGTTCTCCAATCAGCCGCGATTCTGGTGCGGCCGCTCCGGGTATGCGCTTGCCCGGCGCGCAGGTGATCGGCATCGCTGGAGACAGCCGTGCACGCGATGCTTTGCAGCCCTTCCGCCGTCAGGTTCGCTTGCTGCAAGCCGGTCCTTCTTCCGTTTCAGTTGGCATACCGGAGCACCGCTCCCGCAATCGAGCCCAGGGGCAGTACCCGGTCGACCGCATTCTTCTTGATCGCCTCGTTGGGCATGCCAAAGACGACGCAGCTTTCTTCATCCTGAGCGATGGTCACCGCGCCTGCTTCCTTCATCTCCCGCAGTCCGTTGGCGCCGTCGTCCCCCATGCCGGTCATGATGACACCTACCGCGTTCTGGCCGGCGTAACGCGCCGCCGAACGGAACAGAACGTCCACCGACGGCCGATGGCGGCAGACCAGGGGCCCGTCTTTAATGTCGACGTAATAGCGCGCTCCGCTACGTTGCAGCAGCATGTGATGGTTGCCGGGGGCGATCAGCGCCCGCCCGCGCAGCACGCTATCGTTAGGCTCGGCTTCCTTGACCGAGATCTCACACAAGCCGTCCAGCCGCCGGGCGAAGGCGCGGGTAAACATCTCCGGCATGTGCTGCACGATCACGATTCCGGGAGCATCGGCGGGCAGCGCCTCCAGCAACACGCGCAAAGCTTCGGTGCCGCCGGTAGAAGCACCTATGGCAATGATTTTCTCCGTGGTCTCGACCATCGCGCCCGTGGCCCGGGCGAGGACCGAATCGGCAGTCAGCTTGGGTTCGACCACACGATCGCGGCGCGGCCGGAGGTGCGCCGAGGCCGCCGCCTTGACCGCCTCGCATAGGGTTTGCCGCGACTCCTCCAGAAATTGCCTGCTGCCCAGCCGCGGCTTGGTGATGATGTCCACGGCCCCGTACTCCAGTGCCCGCAGCGTGCTCAGAGCACCTTCCTCCGCCAGACTCGAGCAGATCACCACCGGGATCGGGTGTTGCGTCATCAGCTTCTGCAGGAAGGTCAGCCCATCCATCTTCGGCATCTCGATGTCGAGGGTGATGACGTCCGGTAGCTGCTCGCTGATCTTCTCGGCGGCAACGAAGGGATCGGCTGCGGTGGCCAGGACTTCGATTTCGGGATCGCTGGCCAGTACCTCACTCAGCGTCCGCCGAACCAGGGCGGAGTCATCGACGATCAGGACCTGGATCTTCTTCGCGCTGCTCATGACTGGACGTTGCCCGGTATTCCCGGTCGCATTAGTCCCACGCTCAAGCCTGCCAGTCGCCGCACCAGAACCACTCCGCTTCCGGTATCGAATTGAATGGTTCGCCCGGTCAGACCTCCCATGTCGGAGGTCAGGATGCAATAGTTCTCCCGCCGCAGGATCTCCAGGGCGATTTGACAGTTCTGCTGCCCGACGGTTGCCCGCGAGGATCGCCTGATGTCGACAGGGAGCACGTCCGCTCCGCCAAAGACCTTGACCTGCACCTCGCCGGGTAGGGCGCCAAACCCTTCCAGCTGCCGAATCAAGTGGCAAATCGCGAAATCGACGTAGCGATAGCCTTCGGAATCCCGCACGCCGTCGGGACAGCGCGGCAGCACTCCATGACACAGTGCACCGATGCCGAGCCGCGGGCTCCAGAACGTGACCCCGACGCACGATCCCAGCAGCGTTTTGAGAAGAGAGGGACTGCGCGCCAGATACAGCTCGCCCGGTTGCAGGTATACCCCCGGCAGTTCAATCATGGGTTCGAGCATGGTCCTTCCTGTAAAGAGCAGGGGCTACCGGCTCCAGTTGAATGTCCATCTGGTGGAGGGTCTCGGAGTGGCCCAGAAAGAGGTATCCCCCGGCCACCAGCTGGCGGCTTAACCTGGTCAGCAGCCGCTCCTGGGTCGGCCGGTCGAAGTAAATAATGACGTTACGGCAGAAGATAGCGTCAGCCGGCTCGGTAATGCCGAACTCCTCCATCAGGTTGAGGTGGCGAAACTCAATCATCTCGCGCAACTCCGGCACTGCCCGCAACAAACTGGATTCGGGATCGCAGCTGCGCATGAAGTAGCGGCGCAGCAACTCGCGCGGCACCGGTCGCGCCACATCGGAATGGAAAACTCCTCGCTCGGCTTTCTCCAGAACCGCAGTCGAGATGTCGGTGGCCAGAATGCGAAAGCGAAAACCAGGATGCGACTGCCGGTATTCGCTCAGCACCATGGCGAGGGTGTAAGGTTCTTCTCCGGTTGAACAGCCAGCACTCCAGACCAGCAGCTGCCGCCCGTTGGCTTGCGCCGTCAGCTCGGGCAGCGCCTTCGCGGTTAAGAAATCGAAGTGCACGCTCTCGCGGAAGAAGTCGGTCTTGTTGGTGGTCACCACGTCGATCAGGTGAACCAGTTCCTCCTCCTCGTGCCCGGCGCCGTCGAAGACATACTCGCAATACTGGCGATAGGAGCCGATCTTGAGGCTGGACATGCGCCGCCGCAGCCGGCCCTCCAGCATGAGCTTCTTTTCCGGGCTCAGCGTAATGCCCGATTGCTGATAGACCAGCTGCCGCAGCCGCTCCAGGTCGCGCGCCGAAAGCCCGTCGCTGTGGGGCGTCATAGCTTCACGCCACCGCTTCAGCCGGGGCTGCCTCGACGTCGTGCACCGCCGCCAGTTCCTCGGCGGAGAAGACGCGGTCGATGTCGAGAATCATGATGAACTGCGTCTCACGCTTGCCCATGCCCTGGATGAAATCGGTGCGGATGCGGGTCCCGATCCGCGGCGCCGGCTGAATCTGATCCGGCTCCAGATCGATCACCTCTTCCACCGAATCCGCCAGCGCCCCGATGACCGTGGCCTCCCCGTCCAGCATCACCTCCACTACCACAATGCAGGTGTTGCGCGTGCGTTCCGTCTTCGACATCTGAAAACACAGCCGCAGATCGACCACCGGCACCACGCTGCCCCGCAGATTGATGACTCCGCTCATGAAGTCGGGGGTACGGGGGATCTCGGTGATGGTGGTGAAATCCAGCACTTCGCGTACCTTGGCCACATCGATGCCAAAGACCTCGTTGCCCAGTTTGAAGGTGAGATACTGCCGCGTCTCGGTAATCTCGTTGACACTCATGGTCATCTCCTTTCGAGTCTGAAAGCGGTCGCGGCCGGCTGCGGCCGCGCTGGCACGCTCAGAAGCGCTCGAACTCCTTGTCGAGGCTGTCGCCTTTGTCTTTCAGCTTCAACGTGACTCCGGACTTGGCGTTGGGTCTGGCGCTGGGGACGGGGTCGTGCCCGTTGGATTTCCCGCCCCTGCCGGCTAATGCGGCAGGGCGCGCCGCATTGGCCGCGGTTGGCCTCGCGCCGCGTCCAGCCGCATCGTCGCCGGTGCGGAAGAATCCCAGCGCGCTCATCAGCTGATCGGACTGGCCGGTCAGCTCCTCGGTGGTTGAGGCCATTTCCTCCGAAGCTGAGGCGTTTTGCTGGATCACCTTTTCCAACTGCTGCAGCGCCTTGTTGATCTGCTCGGCGCCCGTGTCTTGTTCCTTGCTGGCGGCGCTGATCTCCTGCACCAGCTCCGCTGTCTTCTGGATATCGGGAACCAGTTTCTCCAGCATCTCGCCCGCCTTCTCCGATACCTTCACCGTGGTGGACGAGAGCTGATTGATCTCGCCTGCCGCCTTCTGGCTGCGCTCGGCCAGCTTGCGCACTTCGGCCGCCACCACGGCGAATCCTTTGCCGTGTTCGCCGGCACGCGCCGCCTCGATGGCGGCATTCAGGGCGAGCAGATTGGTCTGGCGAGCGATCTCCTCGATGATGGAAATCTTGTCGGCAATCTCCTTCATCGCGGTCACCGCTTCGGACACGGCCCGCCCGCTCTCCTGCGCATCCTTGGCCGACTTGTTGGCGATCTTGTCGGTCTGCTGCGCGTTGTCGGCGTTCTGCTTGATGTTGGAGACCATCTCCTCCATGGACGACGAAGCCTCTTCCGCCGAGGCGGCCTGGGTGGTCGCGCCGTTGGAGATCTGGATGGAGGCGGTGGAGATGGATTGGCTGGCGGCACTGACTTCGCCGGCGATGGTGCGAATGTCGCTCACCGTGCGCGTCAGGTCGGTCACCATCGCGGTCAGAGCCTGCATCAGCCGGTCTTGCGGCGAACGCTCCTGGATGTGCACGGTCAAGTTGCCGTGCGAAATCTCATCGGCCGCATGCGTGACCTCATTCATGGCTCCGATGAGGGTGTTCAGGTTGTTCTTGATGGTGTTGAAGTCACCGTGATAGGCGTCGGTAATGGGCGGTGGAACATCGCCTTTGCTGATACGGTCGACATAATTCGCCGCCACATTCAGAGGCGCAATGACCGCGTCCAGCACGCCGTTGACGCCGCGTACAATGTCGGCATAGGCGCCCTGGAATTGATCCTGCTTGCCGCGTTCCGACAACAGCCCGGCGTTCGCCGCCTCGGTCAGCCGCTCCAGTTCCTTGTGCAGCCGCTGCACCACCGTGCCGACGTTGTTGATCGCCTGCTTCATCTTTTCGTGATCGCCCTTGTAGGTATGGGCAATCAGCTCGTCGATCTTGCCTGACGAGATCTGCGACAGGATGCGGTTGCCCTCGCCGATGGGCAGCAGGATGGCGTCCAGCATGGTATTCACGCCGCGTACGATCTCGGCATAAGCGCCCTGGAACAGCTCCGGCTTGCCGCGTTCGCTGAGCTGGCCTTCTTCGGACGCCTCGGTCAGCCGATCGAGTTCCTTGTGCAGCCGCTGCACTACCGTGCCGACGTTGTTGATCGCCTGCTTCATCTTTTCGTGGTCGCCCTTGTACGTCTGGGCGATCAGTTCGTCGATCTTGCCGGCAGAGATCTGGGCCAGAATGCGGTTGCCTTCGCCGATGGGCAGGAGGATGGCATCCAGCATGGTATTCACGCCACGTACGATCTCGGCATAAGCGCCCTGGAACTGCTCAGGCTTGCCACGCTCCGTCAGCTGGCCTTCCTTGGAAGCGTCGGTCAGCCGCACCAGTTGCTTTTGCAATCCCTGAAGCACCGTCCCGACGTTGTTGACCGCCAGCTTCATCTTCTCGTGATCACCCTTATAGGTCTGGGCGATCAGCTCGTCGATCTTGCCCGCCGAGATCTGGGCCAGGATGCGGTTGCCTTCGCCGATGGGCAGCAAGATCGCGTCCAGCATCAGGTTGATGCCGTGCATCATCTCCCGGGTCACGCCTGCAAAGTTCTCGGTCTGGGCCCGCTCGCTTAAACGTCCGTCCTGCGACGCCTGCACCAGCCGCGCAATCTCCTGCGAGACAGCGTGTAACTGCGCCTCGCCGGCATTGGCCGCACTCTGTTTCTTCGCTTGGCCGTTGCCCACGGCGCGATGTAGTTTGGGGTTCACTGCGGTTGCACTTGCCATATCTTGCATCTCCTTTGAATTTGCGCTCATTGAGCTACTGCCATTTCCTTGTGTGCCGCCTCTTGCGTGCACGGAGCGCGCGTGCGGCGGTCAAGCGAGCTATCACGAATCGCGCTTTGCGCCATGCGATGGAGATCGAGAATCAGAGCCACGGTTCCATCGCCTAGGATGGTTGCTCCCGATATCACCTGCACGTCGCGGTAAATGCGACCCAGATTCTTAATCACCGTCTGGTGATTGCCCAGCACCTGGTCGACGACAAAGCCGAAGCGCCCGTGCTCGGTCTCGGCTACCATCACCTGCTCGCGTTCCGGCCGCGGCCTGCGCAGGCCCAGCGATTCGCTGAGCCGTATGTAAGGAATGATTTCGCCGCGGACGTTCGCCAGGTGCTTGCCATTGGTTCGCTTGATGTCCTCGCGCGTAAGCTCCACGCATTCGACGGTATTGGCCAGCGGGATGACAAATCGCGTTTCTCCCACTCGCACCAGCAGTCCATCGATGATGGCCAGGGTGAGCGGCAAACGCAGGGTTACCGTCGTTCCCAGTCCCGGCTGGCTGGCGACATCAATGCTGCCACGCAGCGCTTCGACATTCTTCCGCACAACATCCATGCCCACGCCGCGGCCGGAGACATCGGAAACCTCTTTTGCCGTGGAAAAACCCGGGGCCATAATCAACGAAAAAGTTTCGCTTTCCGAGAGGCGCGCATCGGCGGCGATCAAGCCTCTCTCCAGCGCGCGGATCCGGACAGCTTCGCGGTCGATGCCCCGGCCGTCGTCGGCGACTGAGACCAGAACCTGCGCTCCGGCATGCTGGGCAGACAGGTGAATGGTTCCGCTGGCCGGCTTGCCGGCTGCCAGCCGCTGCTCCGGCATCTCGATGCCGTGGTCCATGCTGTTGCGGATCAGGTGCATCAGCGGATCCCCCAGCTGGTCAATCACGGTTTTATCCAGCTCGGTGTCGGCACCCTCGAAGGTCAGCTCCACTTCTTTGTGCAGCGAGCGGCCCAGGTCGTAGACCAGGCGATTGAAGCGCTCGAAGGTCGAGCGCAGCGGAAGCGTGCGCATGCCCATCGATGTCTCGCGCAGCTCGGCGGTCAGCGACTCAATTTCTTCGGCCACCGCATGAATCTCGCGGTCCTCGCGCCGGGTGGCAATCTCGACCAGGCGAGCCTGCACGGTTACCAACTGACCGACCAGGTCGACGAGTTGGTCGACTTTGGCAGCCGCCACGCGCAGGCTCGAGGGCGAGTCCGGCTTGTCGGTGCTGCGACGGCCACTCCCGGACCTTTTTTCGACGAATGGTGGTGCTGGTGCGACTTCTGTGATTGCCGGCGCTGCAGGAGACACTGACGCTGATGCCTCGTCGGCAGACACGGTGTCTGCTCCCGCAGCGGCCGCGACTTTCAGCTCGCAACTGTCTTCCACGAAGATGAAGACATCGCGAATCTTGTCCCGCCCGGCGGCGGTGGTCAGGATCATGTCCCATGCGATGTAGCAACGTTCCGGCTCCAGATCGGCGAGCGCAGGTACCGCGCTGGTGTCCGCCTTCAGTTCGAGATTGCCCAGTTGCCGCAGCTCGCGAAACAACAGCACGGGATTGGCGCCGTAGCGCAGCAGGTCGGGGCCGGGACAGAAATGGATGTGCCAGACGCGCACGGCATCCGGCTGCGATGGAGCAACCGCCTCCGCCACTTTCCCTTTCGGGGCTAGGATGGGCGGTGCGCCGGTCAGCTGGCGCACCTTGGTCAGAATGTCGGCGGCAACGACCGGATCGGCGCAGTCCCGGCCGGCCGCCTCATCCAACATGGCTTTGATGTGGTCGGCGGCACTCAGTGCCAGGTTAATCAGGTCGGGGGTGGCTTCGAGCCGGCCATTGCGCACCTGATCGAAGGCGTTCTCGAGATGGTGGGTAAACGAGGCCAGCTGATCGAAGCCGAACATCGCCCCAGAACCCTTGATGGTATGCAGCGCCCGGAAGACTCTGGCGACCAACTCGGGATCGCCTGGGCTGTCGTTCAGCTCCAGCAGGGCCGATTCCAGCTCGATCAGGATTTCTCTCGCCTCTTCCTGAAAGGCCTGTTGGAATTGGTCGATCACCCGGCGCTCTCGGTGGTGGCGACCGCAGCCCTCCCCGCGACAGTATCGATGGATCCTGCCGGGGAAAAGTCCAAGCCCATCTCACGCGCGGCGCGAGTCAGGGTCTCTCTGCTCTCACCTGCGAAAGCGAAGCGAACACCGGTTTGCTCGACGGCGCGGGCCGCTGCCCACAACAACTGCACCGCAGTAACATCCAGGTCCGTGGCCCGCTCGAAGTCGAGCTGCACCTCTTTTCGCGACGCTATGGCATCCATCAGCGTCGCCTTGAGCTCGGCTGCGCAACGGATATCTACCTCCGCTTCCAAGCCGATGCTGAACCGCTCCTGATCTTCGTCGCAGATTACTGGCAAGTCCGCACTCCCGCGGAAGCATGGAATCGAGGCGAGGACAAAAGCTTCGCCTGCAAATTGGTTCATCGACTTTGGCCAGAGAAAACTTCAGCAGACACCACTCCTTTCGTCTTAGGCTTTCTTAATGAAACTGACGACGAAGGAATTCCAGTTGTTCTGGACCCGGAAACGGCCAGCCCGACCCCTTCGGGGAGTTACGCTCTAGCCTCCATCGATTGAGTATCGACAAGCCGGGCATTGTCGCGGCTAGCTGGCTTTCCCCTTTTGGCAACACAGCATTAAATTTGGGCCAAGACTGATTGACTGGCGTCCAGCCGTGCTACCATCGCGCAATCTGTTTCAAAGTTCTGAGTTGAAGTCTGCTAGCCCCTAATGATTTCACCTCGCCCAACCCTCACCCTCTGCGACGAAACTCCTCGTCGCTGCACTCGAAAAACGTTTGGAGGAAGCGATGCGTGTGTTCCGTCTCCCGTCTCTAGTCGTTCTGGTCGCGGCCCTGGCTTCTCTGTCGGCCTCCGGTCAAGTCGCGACATCAGTTGTCGGCACCCAGGTCGCCCCAGTCAGTGCCGCGGTTAACACTTCCACCAACACGATCTTCGTTGCCAATCTGTGTGGAACCGATGGCAGCTGTCTGGTCGGCAGCAACCCCAGCGTGACCGTTATTAATGGTGCGACTCTGGCCACGCAGACCGTCGGAGGAGTGGGTTATTGGCCAGATAGCGTGGCGGTTGATAGCGGGCTCAACCAAATCTACGCAACAACCTGCGCCAGCGATAACACCTGCGGTAGCTTTGGAGGAGTCTCGGCGATCAATGGCAGCACGCTGCGCGTCACCAACATCGACACCACCGGCTATGCAACCAACTGGGTGGCGGTTAACCCTTCGACCCATTATGTCTATGCGGTCAACACGTGCGACGATCCCAATTATCCCAACTGTACGAGTATGGGGAGCCTAACGGTAATCAACGGTAACACCCTCCAAGCCGTCGCAACCGTCCAGGCTGGCGCCCTCGCATGGAGCGCGGTGGTCAACAGCGTGACCAACATGATCTATGTGGTCAACCAGTGCGGCAACGATCTTACCTGCCAAAGCCCGGGCAGCGTGACCGTGATTGATGGCAGCACGAATACTGTCGTGACCAATATTGCCGTTGACTTCTACCCTCTGTACGCTGCCGTAGACCAGGTCAACAACAAGATTTACGTCGCCAACAATGGAGGTACCGACGGTACCTATAGCAATGGAACCGTCAGTGTAATTAACGGCGCCACTAATACGGTCGAAGCCGACATTACCGTCGGGCTCGCTCCGGCGCCAGTGGTGTTTAATCCCAATACGAATACCGCGTACGTGGGAAATCAGTGCGGCAGCGATCCTAACTGCGTTCTACCGCCTTCCGTGACCGTCATTAATGGCAGCAACAATACCGTAACGACATCGGTTCCTATTTGTACCAGCAATACCGAACCAGCCTACGACAGTGAAGTGAACCTCAATACCAACATGATTTACTTCGCATGTCAGGCGCGTCCTAATCAGACGATAGCGACCGGCTTAAGCGTGAATGTCATTAATGGCGCCAACAACACCGCTTTCCCCATCGCGGTCGGGGATTATCCCAATGGCGCAGTGGTAAACGCCAGCACCAACACCATCTATGTACCCAACGAAGGCGACGATACGGTGTCAGTGATTGGCGCCACGACTAAATCGCAGCTCAACAGTGCGACGCCTTGCCGCCTGGTGGACACGCGTCCCGGCAGCGGAGGCTCAGGTCCCATCATGGGAGGCACCTCCGAGGCATTCAACCTGCCCCAACTCGCGCAGCAGAAATGCACCGGCCTGAATCTCTCT